>Ga0257114_1002563_pt1 | contig 12074 bp, 10 predicted proteins | sample SI112_10mmetaG_FD_190149 | JGI IMG/M metagenome (GOLD analysis project Ga0257114, IMG submission 190149) | Marine microbial communities from Saanich Inlet, British Columbia, Canada - SI112_10m | ecosystem: Environmental > Aquatic > Marine > Inlet | place: Canada: British Columbia | collected... | reverse complement strand
GTAAATACGAGTAATTTATTAAATATTCATAGACGTATATATGAAGTTGAGAAGAGCTGTAAAGATTTTATAAAAAAGGAACGCGCATTTAAGAAAAAGTATTTTCAAGATGAAAATTACATTATTAAAGGTATAGATGTAGAGTAAATAAATTGTAATATGTTAAATATAATAAATCCGTACACTAAAACCATTAGAATATCATGCCCTACTAAACGTAAAGAAGGTATGACGGAATACGAACAAGTCAAGACTAAAATTAAAAAATCAACGCTGAAATATGGTGTAGCTATTTCGACGTATAACTTCATTTTTCATACACCCGTTGACGGTGTATCTGCTACCTTAGGGACAATTGCATCGTGTATTTATATAGACTCGTTGTCATCATATGTAGATAATATTGAAAGAATACCCGGTTTGAATAAAAGATTATTGTTACCGACATGCTTGGCATTAGCTGAATCAATATGGAATTCTAATGATTTACCGTTTGATTTTAATATGGGAGCAACTTTATTTGGATTTTTGGCGTATAAAATGGCTTTTTATCAAATTATAGCTGAAGAATTATTGATGAACGACGATGACCTAAGTAGTATCGATGAAATATAAAAATTAAATAAATAAACAAAAATGTCTTTATTCTTTAATCTTTTAAAAACACACACAGAAATTGTTCAACTCAAAGATATGAACGAAGTCATGTCTAATGCCTTGGGTTTATTCGAACCTATTGACGTTGAAGTTTTTGCACTTAAACCCAAAGCAGATTTTCCGACTAAACTCGGTGATAATACGTATCTCGGTTATGTTTGTTTGAGTAAAGTCAGTAATAGAGATGATATTCGAATGATTCAATTTTATCATGAAAATAAGGGGTGTGAAGAAATTATATTACCCTTTTTAAATATGCTTGTGGATGAATTATCTCCTAAAGATGGATCAGTAGTAGATTACAGAGAAATGATAATTGTACCTTATGTTATCAGATCAGAAAGACGCATGTGGATTAAATATATGAAGAGATATTTTGAAGATATCGAATCTGGCGAAAAGTTTTTTTTAAAAAACAAAATACCAGAAAATGTTGACTGGGAATGTCTTTTACAAACGTTACCAAAATCAAAAATGGAAATTTAATCATACTTAAAAAATATAGACCTTTTAATGATATAACATGTCTAATAACCTTACACACGAACTTTTAAAAAACTGTACCTCACTCGTAAAACTTTCTCACCTTAATGATTTATGTAGTAATTTGAACAATAAAACCTGTAATGTCTATGGTTTACGCGCAGAATTTGGATACCCCGAACACCTCATTCCCCCCAATAATAAAAATTATATCGCTTACATGGGAGTTTCAAAGAAAAGAATTGAAACAAGTTATGGACAGGCGCATTTTACAACGTTTTCTTATGAACCCAAAATAAATGTTTGTGAATCGCCTGTCGGTGTTTTAGAACACATGTATGATATTTACGTAGAAGAAACTATAGAAAGTCTTTATAGAAATAAGTATAGAGAAGGTGAAAATTATTCGGTTGAACTTTTTCCGTCTAAAATTGAATACAAAGATATTGGGTATTGGAGATGGTTATTTCAAGAAGATTGGGGTGTTCATGATAAAATTTCAATGGACGACTTTATTGATGATTATGAAATCAAGAGTCATGTAAATTGGGACAATCTTTACGATATTCTTCCTAATAATATAGACGATGTAAAACGTACAGATGAATATTCAAGTGATGAAGAAAGTGAAATGCTTTCTGAATCCGAAACTGAAGTTGAAGAAGGTGAAATTGTAAGTGAATCGGAGTCCTAAGTTGAAATATAAAAATATAAAATATAAAACATAAATGCGATCAAATTGTTGCTACCAACCCTGTTATTGTAGAGCTGGTAAGAACGGATTCTGTTTAAAACATAAAGAAATCGCCGAAGTAATTGAAGCTTTACTTTTATTAAAAAATGACGGAAACAACAAGGGAAAAGTATCCAGAACTGTACAAAATAAATAAACATATGGTAAGTGTTTATAAAGAAAGAGATTATTGGAAGGAAAAGTACATATTTCTGAAAGATGAATTTGATATTCATAAAATTAAAAAAAATACAAGTTTTGTGAAACGAAAGAATGTAACACAGTCAGTCAGAAATTATGCTATTGCCACTAGATCTAAAGAATTGGGTATTAAAAATGTTTTTACTTATAAAAAACTCTTATATCTCGATCCGTGCGTGTCAAACGAGACTGAATTTTACAGGTCATATCTAGAAGAATTCCACTTAAAAAATAGAAAGTTTTAATATATACCATGACAACTACTACTCTTCAAAAAATCATGAGCTTAGTTGATAATCACTCAGACGAAATACCTGAAGGTGATTATTTAGAAATTTGTAATACACTCCGTGATATTTCTAGAAATACTCGACGTGTTCGTACTTTACCAGTTAGATTAAGAGAAAATCCCTTAGATACAATAGTTAGTAAGTGTATGGGTTTCGTTCGTGAACGAAAGAGAATAAGACGAGCCTTAAAAATGTGTAAAAAAAGATACCGCGTAACTAAAACTATTAAACACGAAGCACTCGAGGCATATTGTAACGCTTTAAACCTACCCCTTTGTGAAACTATAGAAGAATTACAAGAACTTGGGTACGCGAGTAATTCACACGATTTTTTCTTGGAATATTTAAGTTTTTCAAATGAATATAGACAGTGTCAAAGAGAAATATACATACGTAATCTTGATTCAATCGAAAATGAAATGGCAATTGTAACTTCATTTATGCGTGTAAATCAGGGTATTATAAATACTTTTTACGAAATAAATCTAGACGTGAGTAACCTAAGTTAATTTTAATTTATTTTTTTTTAAGAATATAAAAATGGAAGATCTTACTAATTTAATGCGTTTGATTGATTTAAATTCGACTAATATATCTGAGGGTCATTATCTTGAGATGTGTAATTCGATAAAAAAAATCCATGATATTATTTCACCTTCAAATTCAAGTTATGATTCAGAATCTGAAGATGATGATACTAATAATTTCATGTTGAGAGAAGTGATGAGTGATAGTACACTCAATTTCCCACCTGTTCCATTTGTACCTATACGAACAGAAAGGGGAAATAGATATAGATATTACGAACATGAATTACAGGATGCAGATGCAGATGCACCTTCAAATCAAATAAATAATGAAAATGATGATTTTCTCATAGCAACACCTGACGAGGAAAATGAACTCCGTGATTTTGTTCTTGATAGAGCACATGGTTGGGAAAACGATCGAGAGGCGTTTGAAAATGATATGAGAATTCTTGAACAGGCGCAGAGAGAATACGATGAAAACGAATTACAAAAAATTAGACAACAAATTAGAGATACGAAGAAACTTATTACTAAAACAAAACCCAGACAGAGAATAACTGAAACTGTTCGAAAAGCTGCTATAAAACAACGTTCGAATGAGATTGGTATTCGATTAAGAAGATATACTTTGGGATGTTTATTGGATGCAGGACACGACGTTGGTAACGCACGAGCTTTTTTCAAAAATTATTTGAATAATTATAACGAGGATATTGAATATAAACTAAAAGAATTGAATGATACCTTAGAAGATCTTATTGATAAAGGGGAGACTCTTCTAAGAAACATGAGTATTAATATGGAAATAGACTAATTTTAATTAAAATATCATTTTACACCATTTTTCGTTAATATTACCGAATGGCGAATACTCAAAAAGTAAATGTATGAGTGCGCCTGATATTATAAGTACACCCGTTCCCTTATATACATATTTCGTAAGACCCATAACTAAAACCTGTAACATGACACCAATGAGGAGTGCCTCTAATAATACTGAAGTAACAGCCCGCATTTTTTTATAATAGTATAATATAAAAAAATGGATGGTCAAGATTATGGTATTATATTAGCACTCCTAGGTATGATTGGTGCATTTGTATACTTTATAACCAGTCGTAAATCAGGGTACGTAATAGAAGAAAAATAATAATTAAATTTTAACATAAATAATATCTCATAGTATATAAAATGATAACTGATAGAAAGTTGATCATCATTTTATGTATTACTGTAGTTGTATTGATGATCTCAAAATACATAACATCAGAAGGGTATGCATTGAAAACCAACGAAATAAAATTTAGTTGGCGAAACAAAATGACTGACGGTGTTACTAAATGGGTTATTAAGTTAACGGGTGGTAATAGTGACGGTAACCTTGTCGTGTTAGAAACTAAGGAAATAAAAAAAGAAGATGAGCCTGAATATTTCAAACCTTTTAAGAATAATGAAATTATATTTGACGGTAGAGATTTTGATTTGAGTACGGTAAAACAGGGTTTGAAAGTTGATGTTTATTATAACGAAGAATCAGAACCACTTATTACAAAAGCGTTATATTTACAAAAAAACATGTTTAGTATTACTCTAGATCTTCTTACAAAACTAAACGAAACTCTTTTCTCGTTTAATCAATCAGATCACGAATTTGAGAACGGGTTTTATACTATAAAATCCAAAACGGGTACTAAAAAATTCATAATAAATGACCAAGATGAATTTGAGTTTTCAGATAAAACGTATGATGATAAAGAATGTTACGATATATTTTATTTACAAAAACTTCAAAGCTGGAGTAACGAGTTTTATTTAAGAAGTGCGAATAACAATAAATGGACAAAAACATTTAAAACATATGGAGGTTCTATTCCATATAACTATGGTAAACAAAAAATAGAATATTCTTATGGAACAAAAAATTATTATGCAAATCGTAAATTTTATAGAGACGCCTTTTACTCGAATGATGGTACTGGATTCAATAAAAAAGACAAGTTTGAAGCTATAAATACAGAGGATGGTTCTTGGCGAGATAATGCTCGTGTATATAAAATGGATGAAAATTATTTGTATAGAATGGAATCTGGAACACCACTAAAAATATCCGACGATGAAATTGTATTAACAAAAGTTACTAATACGTGTACTGTAACTCAAAAGGGGAAAGGGGAAAGTACCGAGTTTCAAAAAACTGTAGGGTGGTCTAATCAATTAGAAACATCAAAATGGAACGAATTTACTATACCCATACAGAAGACAAACTACACCCAGAATAAAACGTGTGTGAAAGCATTAATAGACCAAGTTAAGACATATGCTAATTCTGTAGGTACTCGTGTAGAAAACGATACCTTCTTTGTTAACGCCGAGGGCTTACAGACAAACGATGATGGTGATACCGTTGAAACCTTGTGTAAAAGAATTTTTTACACTACACCTAGGTTTGAAGAGAAAAAAAACGGAGACGCTGGAGAAGAGTTACCAGATTGGGGAACTGGGTGTAGACATAAAGGTAAGTACGATAGAAAGGGAAAAACTAGTGGTTGTGAAGGTAAATTTAGCACGGCTGATTTATATTCAAGTCCACCATTCAGAGATTTAATCAAAGAATATCGCATGAAAGAATCTTGTCCAAATGATAATTGTGATTGGTCTATAGATTACGACGACGATAGTAATCCAAAATTTAAATATATAAAAGAATATGGTACTGACGTGTGTCCTAGAGATGATAAAATTAAAGCATTAAAAGATGCAATAGATGCACAGTGTGAAAAAATAACAGAAAAGGGACTTTGTTTAGCAGAGAAAACAAATGGTGATACGTCGTCTAAAATTACAACTATACAAAATGATTTTGATACTAAAAAGGCAAAGGCAAAAATTTCAAGCCACTATCCTACGTCTGTCCTTTTCAATTATGATACTCTCTCGACCGACCAAAAATGGATAAGGGACCATTTACCAGACTTTAGTAAAAATTTTGATGAATCAATCTGTAACTGGCGAGGATCTGCTACGGAACCTGTAGTTGAGATTGATCCAAGGGCAGGTACGATTGAAGATGAAATATGTGAAGCAAAAACACGAGAAGAATTAGAATCAAAAATATGGGGGAACAAAGCAAATCAATATAAAGATTCGGCTTGGCAATCTATGCGTGATACCTTTACCGATGGATATGAAAAAATTAAAGAAAAATGTTCGGAAACTTCTGTTGGTAATTGTCAACGCCCTTATTACGGTCCTAATACATCACAATTTGGTACGGATTTTGCAAATCTTTATAAAAACGGTAATTCCAGTCAACACCAATTTGCGTGTAAAAAAAGTACGTACGGTTGGGATCTCGATGGTAAACGCTACGATGTCAATGCGAAATAAAACTGAACCTATTGTATTATCTGGTAGCGGACCTGTGCTCTTAAACAAACAAACCGGTAATTTGGCACAGAACGAAGAATATACCGGCGGTGCTGGATATATATACGGTTTTGATTTATCAGGCTAATATTAAGTATATTTAAATCTCGTAATATATAAAATGATTAATGGTAATAATCTAATTATCATTTTATGTATTATATTAATTGTATTAATTTACCTTTACTATAAAAAACATGAAAATTATACTATAGACTCTATAGACTTTTCATGGCGTAACGGTAAGGTTGGCGGTGTTACTAAATGGATACTTGTTGGTGAATTTCCAAGTTTAGAAGACGGTGGTAAACGAACAATCACAAAAGAGTATACGGATCCATCTTTATTAACGAATTATACTAACGTATCCGTAAATTTTTTAAAAGATACGTTATTTGATTATAAGATTTCAAGTGGAAACGTAAAATTAACATTATATTACAACGAGAAAGGAGTTAACAATGAAGTTGGGTACAAAGAGTTTACGGTAAATAAAGATGAAATTTCTTTAAAAAAGTCTCAAATTACAAAGGTCGAAGGACCTGAAATACAATGGCCTCCCAAAGGGGCTGATAACTTACCCGATGAAGGATGGTATCAGATAAAAGGTGGTTTTTTAAAGAGTAGTTATTATGGTAGTTCTGTGAGTGACGATTACTATTATTACGTCGATGAAGATAATAAAGTAAAAACGGCGGGTAAAGATTGGTATTCCACTAACTATATTCCGGGTATAAGTATTAGTTGTTCGACTTTATTTTATTTAAGTTATAGAAATACATCAGAAAAACGTGGTAAATCTGGTGATTTTCAGTTACAAACGGTCATGGGTAAAACAATTGATAGTGATGCACTAAAATGGTGTATTATTGGTGAAGACAAATCTATAACGTGTTCGGCTGTGTCAAAACCAGACAAGGCTTCTTTTAAATTATATACCGAGAAGAGAGGGGAGGTGAAACGTTTAAGTTCAACCCAATACACAACACAAACTGATTTTAACATAATTGGTAAAGATCCAACCGATGAAAATGAAGAATATTGTAAAGTTGGTAATGAGTCGAAATCTATGTATTATTGCAGAAACGATGCGGAATCATTTTTTGACAGAAGAAGTAAGTATCATAATACTAGCAGTGATATTACATGCGATGACGAAGATTACCCAATTAAGGAGTCTAATACAGTTATAGATTATACACAAGGTAATAAAGGTAAACCTGTGTGTAATGTTTCTGAAACTAAGGATATTGTTGAAGGCGTACGTTTTGTGAAATTTGATATGAATAATCTTGATACGACTATAACCATGGATAAAATATACGAAGCACAAGATTTATTAGGTTTACCAAGATCTTATGATATTAGAAAAGTAACAGAAGCGGTTACTAACAAAATGACAGGTGCAAAAACTGGTGATGAGAAGACTAAAATTGAAAATGCTAAAAAAATTTTACTCTCTATAACCGGATTTATGAATGGTTCGTGTGATCCGAAAGCGTATAATACTAAAATTAAAGAAAAAGCAGCAACTGATAAAACTGAAGCTGATTACCTTGCTAAATACGGAAAAATTATTGAAGGTAGGGATTTACCTATGGGTATAGAACAAGCACCTACATTTTACATACACGTACCACCTACTATAAAAGAAACAACTTTTGAATATAGAAATCAAGGTTCGAAATCTAAGATTATTGCCGACGAAAATAAACTAAAAATCGTAAATAATGCGGCGGGAACAAAAGCTGGTATATCTGGTAGTATTAATTTTCCACTTAAACTTGTTAATGAAGGTAAGGATCGTTCCATGGTTTTAGTTTTTTCAACTACACCCAGTGTAGAAATGGAAACATTATTGACTGGTCGTTTTGGAAACCTTTTTTATCCATCTTCCATAGAGAATAAAAAAGTAAAAGATTTTTCCGTATTAGAAGGTACTATAGGAATAGTGGATGGTAAACTAATAATTAGTGGAAAAAACACGGGACTTGTTGTCTCGAAAAGTGAATGGCACATTTTGATAATTACACAAAAAGTAATTATTGGAGAACAAAAGTCTTATGGCACTGATGATGGCACTGGTGATATTGATCGCGATAGAACTCGAGAATTTATTAGAGAAACTTCGTACATTGCTAGTATAGGTGGTAAAAGAAATACTTATGTTCGGTATCCGGAATATACAACTAAAGTTAAACTTATAAGTGATAAGACTGTTTCAAACGGTAGTCCTTTATTTGAAGAACAGGAAACGCAACTTATTGATGATACTCTAAATAAAGAAGATGATACACAACCTACAATTTTTTATCCCGGTATACCAGAAAAAATTACTACAATTCAACCATGTAAAGGTGGGCTTATTTCATCTTTCGCGTATTTTGATGTAACCTTAACATCCGATGAAATTACTTTATTATCGGATTATTACAAAACAAAAAATTTAAATGCTGATGTATTAAAAACAGAAAAAATATATGGTAAATCGCCTACGTTTAAAGATGATTCCAGTACTTGGACATGGGATAATGTTAATAATAAGCTTAAATTAAATACAACTATTGAAAACCCAGATAATTCCGATAATTATTCCGTAATTATTTGTGATATGAAAGACGATTATACTGCTAACGAATTAAATTTATCTTTTGCGAATACACGTACACTTTCGAGTATAAGATATAATACACCCGTGAACAAGTTAAAATATAAAATTCAATCCGTGTTAAAAATAGAAAAACAAACGGAGAAGGAAATAGAATTAATTATTGATTTGAGTAGTTTGTCGGTCGGTGATCATGGATTCTTAGCCATTATTGCACCCCTAGCGGAAAAAAATTTAGAAAATTCAAGTAGATTTCAGACTGGTAACGTGGGTGATCAAATATTAATTGACGATGGTGTATTTTACTCTCATTTTGTTAATGGTTCTAAAATTATTACAACTACTGTTAAAAATTATGAAAGTGAATCGGGTGCTAAATATAGATACGATATATATGTCAATGATAATTTTGAGGGTGTATTTCCAACATTTACAAAAAACGCTTTTACCATTAAATACTTATATTATTTGCAATATAGTGACCATAATCCTGAAAATCTTGAATATGGGCACGTTCGAGAAGAATATAATCATAGAAATCTACCAGAAGTTGATGCTCCCATAAAAATACCGATTTATAACGAAACGACTGGAAATATGGAACTAAGTGATAAAGAGTATAGTTTACCAGATAAAGAGGATGTTCCTAGATATACAGAAGATGACTCTTATCAGGCTTTAATGGTAAGAGCAGAAAACGGGGATATGTATCTTAATTATAATAAAACTAATATCCCAAGTCACAGCAATTTTAGAACAGATGGTAAGTACCCATACATTAGAGGTAATTCGAAAGTTTATAGTTACAATGGTTATCACTATTTCAAATGGGACGATGTTCTTAAAACTGAACCCATATTTTCAATTTATTCGGATGCGAAAATTGGTAAGGGTATTATAATTGTTGTTAGAGATGCAAGGCATCATATGAATTTAACAGTTAAGGAAACTTTACAAAGTGATAATACGACTAAAGAAATATATAAAAGGAATAACTTTATTACATTTACTAATAATAATCGCATAAGCGGCGGTCTACCGGGAAACGCGGGATCTGACGCAAGAGACGATCACTCAAACATGTGGAACAGTGTTAATGGGCGCCTTGGAGCTGCCCTAAATTTTTGGCAAATACTCCCATTTAATGTAGGTGAACCAGGATATAGAAGACCAACTTACGTAGCACCACCACCACCGGCTAATGCAGCAGCACTACCAACAACACCAGATTATTTTTCGGAATCGGTAAAATTATCAAGTATAAAAAATGATGACCGTTCCTTTGAATTGGGTTCATCCCCATCTTCATCCTTACCAGAAAGAAAACCTATCGAAACCCTATATCCCGTTAACGATATCGGTGATAATCCGGTAAGACCAGTTGATAAGAAAGATGGTAAAAAAGCGCACGAAGCTTTTAGACGTGGTCAGTATGGAAGTTCGGTATCTATAAGTGATAATATAATGGTTATTGGTGCACCAAATACGGGTAAAGGTAAGAAAATGTCTGTAAAGGTAAAAGACGGTACAACTAATATTATAGAATTTGATGAAGATGGTAAACGTAAAGATGTACTTACCACAACAGAAATTTACGAGTACCCGGACTCCGGTGCTGCTTTTATTATGAAAAGAGACAGCGAAGACGGTGAGTGGTACAATATCGGTATAGTTAGAGGTGGTAACAGTCGCGATAAAACGGGTTCAGCTGTTTCTGTTGATAAGGGTTACATAGCGATAACATCTGTTGGTGATGAAGAAAATAGACTCTTGCCCAACGGGGGGTGGCATATAAGTAGTTTTCAAAAAGATTCTGAAGGTATAATAATCTGGGCTACTGAAAATGTAGACGGTATCACTAAATCGTTACTTAAAAGTCCAAAAAAATATAAAACAGAGTATACCGATTCTGATAAAGAACAAGAAAAATGGACCGATTATGTTAGTAATGTTGATGAAAATGACGATGCATGGGGTAAAAATTCTATAGAAAAGCAGCTTAAAAACGATTATTATGGATTTATAGCTGAGAACGGTAGAAAAATTTACGCAGATAGAGATGGAGTTAGATATTTCGATGGAGAATACGAGTATATAGATGAAAATAGAACGTATTTTACAACGGAAGAGCGACGCGGGGAAACCTGGAAAATGAGTTTAGAAAAATTACCATGGTCTGGTTCAAAACCATCAGGTTACAGGACTATTCAGGGTCATACAAGTTCAAACGGTATTAGATTAAGAAAATTGGGTAATTTTATAATAAATTATGATAAAGAAGGAGAAGAACGATTTATCGAAGACGTAAACGGTGAACATCGTTATAGTATAGAATATTTACCGGAAGAAAAACAAAATGAGATTATTCTTGGTTATCAAAAAAATGTACTAGATAAGATCTATGATTACACAAAAACTCCAGATAATGATAAAAAAATGACCTTTTATGACCAAATTGTTATGAGGAATAAATACAATTTAACGATGTGGTTCCCAAAAGGTTCTGTTGGTTTTCTTCGTGTTATTAATAATAAAATTGAGTTTTTGGGGGACGTGCATATACCTGAAGATCGAGCACAAAATGAGATGGAAAGTTTTGGTACGAGTGTTTCAATTTGTGTTTTTAAGTCCGGATCTGTTTTTGCAGTAGTAGGTCAACCCCATTACCATGATTGGACAAATGATAAGGTTCATATATATAGAAAAAGTCGAACGGGGAAAAAATTTGTTTTTGTAAAAACACTATACGGTCCAAAAAAGGCTAACTTTGGTGCCTCTGTTTCCATGTCGGAAGGTAAATTACTTGTAGGTGCTCCACTTGCAGATGGGGGTAAAGGTGCGGCTTATATTTATACCATGAACCCAAGTGATTATTACGATTGGGGTGATGGAAAAAAGATAGTACCCGGAGAAAACGATATCATAAAAGGAAGTTGGGATGAATTGAGTATTTCTCTCGAAGAAGGCGATAATTTTGGTGAAAGTGTATCTCTTAGTAATAACGTAATGGCTATAGGTGCTCCAGGTAAAACAGTATATAGAAAAGACAGAAAAACTAGTTTGTTTAATACAGAATATGATAAGCTAGAAGAAATAGGGTCTGTATATATTTATGATAAATTAAAAGATCAACCAGGTAAATGGGC
>Ga0257114_1002561_pt1 | contig 12090 bp, 12 predicted proteins | sample SI112_10mmetaG_FD_190149 | JGI IMG/M metagenome (GOLD analysis project Ga0257114, IMG submission 190149) | Marine microbial communities from Saanich Inlet, British Columbia, Canada - SI112_10m | ecosystem: Environmental > Aquatic > Marine > Inlet | place: Canada: British Columbia | collected... | reverse complement strand
ACAGATCTTTTTCAATATTTTTTTTATAAGGTTCTATGAATTTTAAAATAGTTGAGTCAACATTGATTTCTGAATTTATTTCAATTCTACTTGTCTCAGCTTTAAATAGTTGCAAATTATCACCGCAACTTGTAATAAGAAGTAAAATAGAAAATTTAAATAGTTTAATAATTGATTTCATTAGTGTTTTTATAGTTAAATCAAGTTCATCTTTATTACATTTGTATTATAGTTTTAAATATATGTTTTTTAAATTATTCAAGAAAAAATCAAACGATAAATATTTAAATAATATTCTTAATAACCGCAAATCATCGGTTAATAACAATAAAATCAAATCTATTGGTATTATTATTAATTTAGAAGAATTTAATGATTATGATTCTCTAAGAAATGTCTTTACTTATTTAGGCGTAAATGAAAATAAAATAAAATTTGTCGCTTATGTTACTGAAAAAGATGAAACCTTAACAAGCTGGGATTCGTATTTTACCCCCTTAGATTTTGGTTGGAACGGGAATATATCTAATTATGACATTAATGAGTTTATTGAAACTGATTTTGATGCTTTGATTAGTTATTATGATGAGGATATTTATGAGCTAAACCTGATTACAGCTAAATCTAAAGCAAATTTTAAAATTGGAATTTCTAACAATGACCAAAGATTACATGACTTTATTATCGACATTAAAAGTAGTTTTATAGACATATTTAAAGTAGAGCTCGAGAAATATTTAAAGGGACTAAAAAAGATATGATTAATAAAAAATTTATTGGTACTGGAGTAGCATTAATTACTCCTTTTAATGCAGATTTTACTGTTGATTATATTTCTTTAGAAAAATTAGTCGAATACAATATTTCAAATGGAATTAATTATTTAGTTATTAATGGTACTACTGCCGAAAGTCCAACTATTAATTCTTTTGAAAGACAGAAGATAATTAATACTGTTATTGGTGTTAATAATAATAGAGTACCATTAGTTTTAGGGATGGGAGGAAATGATACTTTCGGATTAGTAAAAGAAATCAACTCATTAAATCTACAAGATATCTCTGCTATTTTATCTGTTTCTCCTTATTACAGTAAACCTACACAAAACGGAATTTATGAGCATTACAGTTATTTAGCGAAAAACACCTCTAAACCAATAATTATGTACAATGTTCCTGGTAGAACTTCCAGAAATATTGTTCCAAATACTATTTTAAGATTAGCCAATGAATTTGAATCAATCATTGGGGTAAAAGAAGCTGGAGGAGATATTAACCAATACTTAGAGCTAATCAAAAATAAACCTGATGATTTTCTTATTATTTCAGGTGATGATGATCTTGCTTTGACAACAGTTATTAATGGAGGTCATGGGGTTATTTCTGTAATAGGTCAGGCTTTTCCTAAGACATTTTCTAAAATGATAAATGATGGATTAAGTAACAAAATTTCAACTGCTAAATCTACAAATGATATGTTTAGTAATATAATTTCTTTGATTTTTAAAGAAAACAACCCTGCTGGCATAAAATATGTATTATATAAGTTGAATTTATGTTGTGATGTCTTAAGACTCCCTTTGTTGTCTGTTTCAGAAGATCTAAGAAATCAAATTAATAAAGAGCTTAACAATCTTAATTTATAAAATCTTTATAAAGACACATAGAAGTATTTTTTTAAAATACATTAAATTTGTTTAATTTTGCAAATTGATCATAATTATGAAAAGAGCTATAATAACATTTTTAATATTACTAACATTTTTATCTTGTGGTGAATACCAAAAAGCTATAAATGGTGATGATATTGCTACAAAATTTGCATTAGGAACTTCATTATTTGATGAAGGAAAATTCACTAAAGCAAATCGTTTATTTGAGCAAATTGTTCCCAAATATAGAGGAAAACCTCAAGCACAAAAATTAATGTACATGCATGCCATGTGTTTTTATGAAACAAAGGATTTCTACACTTCTAACTATAGAATGGAAAAATTTGTAAATACCTATCCAAATAGTGAGAAAAATGAAGAGATAGCATTTTTAGCTGCAAAAAGCTATTATTTTATGTCTCCAATTTTTTCAAAAGATCAAACAGATACAAAAGTTGCAATTGATAAATTACAATTATTTATAAATACATTCCCAGATTCTGAATACATTACAGAAGTTAATGAGTTAATATTCGAATTAGATTACAAATTAGAATTTAAATCATACAGTAAAGCTTTACAATATAACACCCTAAATGATCACGAATCTGCAATTAAATCATTTGACAATTTTATTGTCGAATTTCCAGGTTCAACATTAAGAGAGAAAGTTTTGTATTTTAAATTCGATTCAGCATACAAATTAGCCATAAACAGTGTTGATTACAAGATGCAAGATAGAATTAAGGATGCAATGGGATATTATAATTCTTTTATGAAGTATTATGATAGCTCTGAATATACGGAAGATTTAAACACAAAATTTAACGAATTAAAGCAGTTACAAACAACTTAGAAAAATATAATGGATTTAAAAAAAGTAAAAGCACCAGTAAACACAGAGACTTACGATAGAAATATTATTGATAAGTCAACAGATAACATCTATGAAGCCATTTCAATTATCTCTAAAAGATCTGAACAAATTAATTCTGATATTAGAACTGAATTAATAGATAAATTAGAAGAATTTGCAACCTATAATGACAGCTTAGAAGAAATTTTTGAAAATAAAGAGCAGATCGAGGTTTCTAAATTTTATGAAAGACTACCTAAGCCCCATGCTTTAGCTATTCAAGAGTGGCTTGAAGATAAAATTTATCACAGAAACAGCTCAGAGGAAACTTTAGAAAAATAATCTAATGTCAGTTTTAAGCGGAAAGAAAGTTTTACTAGGTATTACTGCCGGTATAGCCGCTTATAAAACAGCTAATTTGGTTAGACTTTTTATTAAGTCTGGTTGTCAAGTTAAAGTTGTTATGACTCCAGCTGCCAAAGAATTTGTTACTCCATTAACATTATCAACATTATCTAAGAATCCAGTTTTATCTTCTTTTACAACTGATGAAGACGATGAATTATGGAATAACCATGTTGAACTGGGGGTATGGGCTGATTTATTCATAATTTGTCCTGCTACTGCTAATACAATGTCTAAAATGTCTAATGGTAATTGTGACAACCTTTTAATTGCTACATACTTATCTGCAAAATGTAAAGTGTTTTTTGCCCCTGCTATGGATTTAGATATGTATAAGCACGATTCAACTCAGTTATCAATTTCCAAACTAGTTTCTTATGGTAATTTTTTAATACCTCCAGCATTTGGTGAATTAGCTAGTGGTTTAGTTGGAGAAGGTAGAATGGCAGAGCCTGAGGATATTATTAGTTTTATTGAAACAAATTTCTCTGAACAATTACCCTTGCATGGTAAAACTTTTTTAATAACAGCTGGTCCTACTTTTGAATCGATAGACCCTGTTCGATTTATTGGAAACCATTCTAGCGGAAAAATGGGTTTTGCATTAGCAGAAACGGCTTCAAAATTAGGTGCCAAAGTCTTTCTTATTAGTGGACCAACAAATCAAAAACTTTCAGATTCATCCATCGATCTTACGCTTATAACTTCCTCAGATGAAATGTATGAAAAAGTTATTGCTAAATATAATAGTACTGATGTGGTTATAATGTCAGCGGCAGTAGCAGATTTTAAACCAAAAATAATTTCCAGTAACAAGATTAAAAAGTCAAATCAATCTCTTTCGATTGAAGTTGAAAACACAAAAGATATTTTATCTTACCTAGGTGAACATAAAAACAATCAACTTTTAATTGGTTTTGCTTTGGAAACCGAAAATGAAATTGAAAATGCTAAGCTTAAGTTGAAAAATAAAAATTTAGATTTAATAGTTTTAAATTCTTTAAATGATGAAGGTGCTGGTTTTAGTGTAGATACAAACAAGATTACTATTATTTCTAAAGGAAATAAAAGTATTAATTTTCCGTTAAAAGATAAGAAATCTGTTTCCTTAGATATCGTTAATAATATAATTGAATTAATAAATGAATAAAATATTTTCATACATATTTATAATATTCACTTACATTTCTTTTGGACAAGAGCTCAATTGTAACGTAGTTGTTAACGCAACTCAAACTGGGGATGAAAACCTTCAAATATTTAAGACTTTAGAAACTCAAATATCTGACTTTATAAATAATACAAATTGGACTAAAAATTTTTATTCTTCTAAGCAAAGAATAAATTGCTCGATGGTCATAAACATCAGTAATTATGAAAATAATATTTTTCAGGGAACAATACAAATTCAATCTTCTAGACCTATTTTTAATTCTTCTTATGAATCTTCTGTTTATAATTATATAGATAAAGATTTTTCATTTCAATACCAGGAATATCAAAATTTTGTATTTAACCCAAGTCAGTTTGAATCAAATTTAATTTCTGTTCTTTCTTTCCATGTTTATATAATTTTAGGAATTGACTCTGATACTTTTGAGCTAAATTCAGGCAAAAGACATTACCAGCAGGCTAGAAATATTTTAGATTATTCTAGTAGTTCGAACTACATAGGGTGGAATGCTAAAGACGGACGTCAAAACAGATATTATTTAATTGATAATATCTTATCTCCAACATTTAAGGAATTTAGCAATGTTTTATATAATTATCATTTAAATGGATTAGATAAAATGTATGATGATGCTAAAAAATCAAAATCAAACATTAGTAAATCTATTATCTCTCTTGAAAAAATGAATAGTAGAAGACCTAATTCTTATATTTTGAAAGTGTTTTTTGATGCTAAATCTGATGAAATACAAGATATCTTTAGTGATGGACCTAGTGTCGAAATAACTAATCTATCTTCAACATTGGCCAAACTAGCTCCAATGCACTCCAATAAATGGAGAAAGATAAAATTTTAATTAACTTTATTTAATAATTATTCCCTGTGTTAAAAAATCTATCTATAAAAAATTACGCTTTAATTGAAGATTTAAATGTAGATTTTAATAATGGTTTAACAATTATAACTGGAGAAACAGGTGCAGGTAAATCAATTTTAATAAATGCATTGTCACTTGTGTTAGGTAAAAGATCTGATAGTTCATCTATTAATAATTTAAATAAAAAATGCATAGTTGAAGCTACATTTGATTTAGCAAACTATAATTTAAAAAAAATATTTTCTGAAAATAATCTTGATTACGATACAGACACAATAATAAGAAGAGAAATTTTACCATCAGGAAAATCTAGAGCTTTTGTAAATGATTCACCTGTTGTTTTAAACCAACTAACAGCAATAAGTAAATATATTATTGATATTCATTCGCAACATCAAAATCTAGATTTGGTAAATGTTGATTTTCAATTTGATGTCATTGACTCTGTAGCAAATAATTCAAAAATACTTAGAGAGTATAAACTTAAATTATTTGAATATAAGACTCTTTTAGCGCAATTAAGTTCTCTCAAACACACTAAATCAGAACTATCAAAAGCTTTTGATTACAACAATCATTTATTAGAAGAAATTAATGGACTAAATATCTCTAATATTAACTTAAATGACTTAGAAAATTCTCACAAAGATTTATCTAATTTTGAGGATATAAAAATAGATTTAAATCATAGTATTTCACTCCTTAATAATAATGAACATGGAATAATTTCGCTAGTCAATAATCTAAAGAACAGTTTAAAGAAATTGTCTACCAAATCAAATACTTTCTTAAGTCTGTACGATAGAATTAACTCTATTTATATTGATTTAGATGATGTTTCTTCAGATTTAGAGAAACATAATGATAACCTTACTAATAACCCTAGAAAATTATCTGAAATCAGCGATTTGCTATCTAATGTGAATAATGTTTTAAGAAAACACTCGGTTGACAATATTGAAGATTTAATCGAAGTTCAATTGGATTTGATTAATAAGGTTTCTAAATCTAATAATATTGACAGTGAAATATCTTTATTGAGTCTTAAGATTTCGAAGTTAAAAATAGTTTTGTTGGATTTAGCTAAAACACTTTCTTTCAATAGACTAAATGCTATTCCTAAATTAGTTATTAGTTTACAAGAAATAGTAAATGACTTAGGAATGAAAAGCGCTGAGTTTTTAATTGAAATTAATTCTCAAGATAAGTTTTTGAGTAATGGTTTTGATAACTTAGAATTTAAATTTAGTGCAAATAAAGGTTCTGATTTTAAACTCCTAAAACAATCTGCATCTGGTGGAGAAATATCTAGAATTATGTTAGCAATTAAATCTATTATTGCCAACTATAGAAAACTACCCACATTAATGTTTGATGAAATTGATACAGGTGTTTCAGGTGAAATTTCTAACAAGATTGGTGATATTATGAAAGAAATGAGCTCTAGGATGCAAATATTTACAATAACTCATTTACCTCAGATTGCTGCCAAAGGAGAGTCTCATTTTAAAGTTTATAAAACAGAATTGGATAATTCAACCACAACAAATTTAATTAAATTAAACAATCAAGATAGAATAGTTGAAATTGCCAAAATGTTAGAAGGAGATAATATTTCTTCATCTGCTGTTGCACACGCTAAACAATTACTCAATTAATCTTATATTTGTAAAAAAAATATAATATGTCACACAATCTTTTAAAAGGTAAAAAAGGAATAATCTTTGGAGCATTGGATCATAATTCAATTGCTTGGAAAACTGCAGAAAGAGTGCATGAGGAGGGTGGTACTTTTGTTTTGTCAAATGCACCGGTAGCGATGAGAATGGGAGAGATTGATAAATTAGCTAAAAAAACAGGTTCAAAAGTTATTGCAGCAGATGCTACTTCAATTGAAGATTTAGAGCATTTGATTTCAGAGTCTACTAAGATATTAGGAGGTAAACTTGATTTTGTTTTACATTCAATAGGAATGTCAATTAATGTAAGAAAAGGAAGACACTATACTGACCAAAAATACGATTGGACTCAAAAGGGAACTGATGTATCAGCAATGTCATTTCACAAGGTTATGCAAACTCTTTACAAAGCTGATGCTATGAATGAATGGGGTAGTATAGTAGCATTAACCTATATGGCAGCTCAGAGGGTTTTTCCGGATTACAATGATATGGCTGATAATAAAGCTTTCTTAGAAAGTATAGCTCGTAGTTTTGGCTATTTCTTCGGAAAGGATAAAAAAGTTAGAGTCAATACTATTTCACAATCTCCGACCCCTACTACAGCCGGAAGTGGAGTTAAAGGATTTGATGGTTTTATTAATTACGCAGAAAGAATGTCACCATTAGGAAATGCAACTGCTTTAGATTGTGCAAACTATACTGTTACACTTTTTAGTGATTTAACTAAAAGAGTTACATTGCAAAATTTATATAATGATGGTGGTTTTAGTAACATGGGAGTTAGTGATTCTGTAATGGATTCAATAACAGAATAATGTAGTTTTTTTCTTTATCCTTTTCCTACATTTGTTATATGGCAATTATTAATGTTTCTTTTATAATACCTGTTTACAATCGACCTGAAGAAATTAATGAGTTACTATACAGCTTTAATAACTTAGAAGGAAATTATAATTTTGAGATTGTCATAATTGAAGATGGATCTAATGATTCTTCTGAAAATATTATTTCTAAGTATAGCAATGATTTGAATATTTCTTACTTCAAAAAAAATAATACTGGCCCAGGAGATTCAAGAAATTTTGGAATGAAAAAAGCTAAGGGGAACTATTTTATAATATTAGATTCTGATTGTATATTACCTAAAGACTACCTAGTGAACTTTTTTGCCAATATTAATCATAGATATGTAGATTGTTTTGGAGGAGTTGACGATTCACACCATTCATTTACGAGCTTTCAAAAGGCTGTCAATTTTACAATGACATCACTAATAACAACGGGTGGAATTAGAGGTGGTAGGTCAAGACATAAAAGTTTTCAAGCAAGAAGTTTTAATATGGGTATTTCTAAAAAAACCTTTGAATTAACTGGTGGATTTAGTAATATTCATCCTGGTGAGGACCCTGATTTGTCTTTAAGAATTTCTAAACTTGATTTAATATCTGAATTATATAACAATGTTATAGTTTATCATAAAAGAAGAGTTAATATTTTTGCATTTTTTAATCAAGTTTTTAAATTCGGAATGGTTCGACCTATAATTAATAAATGGCATCCAACTTCTAATAAGTTAATTTTTTGGTTTCCAAGTTTTGTCACCGTCTGCTTACTATTAAGCATTGTCCTAGTTTTTTTTAAGTTTTATTTTCCATTGTGTATAATATTATTGTACTTCCTACTAATTTTTTTTAATTCCTTAATCAAAAATAAAAGTTTAAAAGTTGGATTTTATTCGATATTCACTTCAATAACTCAATTTATAGGATATGGTTTAGGTTTTATGAAATCAAATATTATTTTATTATCTTCAAATAAAGATATACAAGATAAGTTCCCTTCTTATTTTTTTAAAAAATCTCTCAAATGAAAAAAAATAAATTAAACATGTTTAACCCTAAAACATTTAATAATTTTTTTATTTTTTTCTTAATTTCCATACTGTTTTCTACTATTGTTAAGTTAACCAAAGTTTATACTAAAAATATTAGTTATAAAATTAATTTAATTGAAATTCCTGATAATAAAATCATTATTGATCAATCTTCTGATAGTTTAAAATTAACAGTTTCCTCTTTTGGATTTGATTTTGTTAAATACTATTTATCCAATCAAACTATAAATATATCTTCTGAAGATGTTTTAGATAATTCACATTCATATGTTATTACCCAATCTAACAATTATTCACAAATTGATAATTTTATAAATCCTGCTTTTGAATTGATTTCGATTGATTTTGATAGTATATTTTTTAATTATGATAAGTTGGGAACCAAAAACATTCCTGTAGTACTTAATTCCTCCATAAATTTTTCACAAGGATATGACTATTTTAAAAATTTTAATTTATTACCAGATTCTATTTCTGTTATTGGCTCTGAGATAGCTTTAAATTCAATCAATCTTGTTAACACTAAGGAATTAGTTCTTGATGATATTAAATCTAGTATTACTCAAAATCTAGAACTTGATATTTTAAATACTAATAATTTAAAATATTCAGATAAATCTGTTAATTTATTTATTGATGTTGAAAAATCCACAGAATCTATCCTAAATTTACCTGTTTCAATAATAAATATTCCAACAGATGTAAATATTAATTATTACCCTAAATCGATTAAGGTTTCTTTCACTGTAAGTCTAGATAATTTTCAGAAATATTCATCTAAAGACTTTAAAATTATTTGTGATTTTAACGAAATTAGTAAAGATGGAAAATTAACTGCAGAAGTTATAAATCAACCAAAACTTATTAAAAATCTTCGTTTAATGAATAATGAGATTCAATATGTTTTTTTAAAATGAGAAAAGTAGCGATTACAGGCGGAATAGGTAGTGGTAAATCTTTTATCTCTAATAAGTTTACCGAACTAGGAGTGCCAATATATAATTCAGATGTTAGAGCAAATATTATAATTAATTCTAATATTACTGTTAAAGAATTATTGATTAAAAATTTTGGTGATGATTCTTTTATTGATGGTGAGTTGAATAAAAAACTTATTTCAAAAATTATTTTTAACAATAAATCTAAATTAGATTTAATTAATTCAATTGTTCATCCGTTTGTTTATCAAGATTACAAGAGCTGGTTGCTTATCCAGAATGCTAGCTATACTATTTATGAATCTGCTATTATTTATGAGAATAATAGTATGCACAAATTTGATAAAATAATCGGAGTAATTTCTGACAATAAATTAAAAATATCTAGGTTACTAAAAAGAGGTATGAATATGAAATCAATTACCAATATTATGAAAAATCAAACTGATGATTTAGAAATAATTAAAATTTCTGATTTTTTAATTTATAATAATCTAAATAATAATTTAACTAATGAGGTTATGAGGATTCACTCAAATATGTTAGATAATTAAATTTGTTAACTTATGGTTAAATCTATATTAACTAACATTAATAATGTTATTTTAGACATATGAACAAGAAATACTTTATACTAATATTGATTTCGATGACTTTATCTCTTTCTGGGATTATTGCTGTTCAGAGTTATTTTATCAAGAGTAATCTCGATAAAAATAGACAAGAGTTTGATTTGAATATTTCTAAAGTTTTGACATCAGTTTCAAACGATATTGAAAAAAGAGAATATTCCGAATACGTTTATAAGTTTAATGAATTAATAAATTCAGGAGCTAATATTGATACTACAGCAATAAATAACCTGTATTTTATTAGTGAAAATAATGGTTCTAACGAAACAATTATTTATAGAAATGGAATAATAGAAGAAAGCTTAAAGTTACCCTCATTTTTTGATATTAATATCGATAGTATAAATATTAAAAGAATATCTAATGAACGAGAGAAAAATTTTTTTAGTCTTTCAGACCCAGAAGATATTAGACAATATACTCCTGAGCAACTCCTTTTGCGAATTGGAGAAATTTCAAGAAGTAAAGAGATTCTATTTGAAACTGCTTACAAAGATTTAGCCAAAAGAAACCCAATTCACAGAAGAGTTTCATCAGATGAGATTATAACTCTTTTAAACAATGCTTTGTTAGATTATAAAATTAATTTAAAGTATGAATTTGGAATTTTTGATAATGACCTTTTAACAAGAGTACAGTCTGCAAATTTTGATTTTTATACTAATGAAAGTCAGGATAAAATTTTTAAAACTGTTTTATTTAAGGACAATGAAAATAACAGTGATTTTAACTTGACTATATATTTTCCAAATTTCAAAAAACAATTATTATCCTCTAGTTCATTATTCTCCTTTGATGTCGAAATAGTTATTTTATCTGTTGTATTTACTCTAATTATTGTAATAGTTTATGTAAGTACAATTTCACAGTTATTAAAACAGAAACAAATAGCTCAAATTAAATCTGACTTTATAAACAACATGACTCATGAATTTAAAACACCCATTGCTACAATTAATTTAGTTTTAGATTCAATTAAAAATCCAAAAATTATTGGAAATAAAGATAAGGTTATTAGTTATTTGAATATAATTAAAGATGAAAACAAGAGGATGAACGATCAAGTGGAAAATGTTTTAAGAATATCAAGGTTAGACAAAAACGAGTTAAATATTGAAACAACTAAATTGGATTTACACAATCTAATAAATAATGCAGTTGGTCATTTGGATTTGATAATGCAAAATAATAAAGGAAAGATAGAATTAGATTTAAGTTCTAAATTCTCATTTATTAATGCTAATCAAACCCATTTTACCAATGCAATAATTAATATTATTGATAATGCAATTAAATATTCAGATGACAAACCTATAATTAAAATTTCAACAAGAAACATCGATAAAATATTAAATGAAAAAGATATTATATTATCAATTTCTGATAATGGGCGAGGAATGTCTAAAGATGTTCAGAGAAAAATATTCTATAAATTTTACAGAGAACAGTCTGGTGACTTACATAATGTTAAAGGTCATGGTCTAGGTTTAGCTTATGTAAAAAAAATTGTTAATTATCATAAAGGTGAAATATCTGTAAATAGTATAGTAGGAAAAGGTAGTACTTTTGAAATAAAAATACCGGTTAATAATAATAATACAGTGTAATATGAATGATACAAACAATAGAATTTTATTAGTTGAAGATGATCAGAATTTTGGAATTATTTTAAGGGATTATTTAATAATAAATAATTATGATGTAATTCATGCTAAAAATGGAATGGAAGGATTTGAAAAGTTTAAAAAGAATGATTTTGATCTTTGTATTCTTGATGTTATGATGCCTTATAAAGATGGATTTACTTTAGCAAAGGAAATAAAAGAAAAGAATCCTGACATTCCAATTATATTTCTAACAGCAAAATCTTTAAAAGAAGATGTGTTGAAGGGATATAAAGTTGGTGCTGATGATTATTTAAAAAAACCTTTTGATAGTGAGGTTTTGTTAATGAAAATTAATGCTATTATTAATAGAAATG
>Ga0257114_1002559_pt1 | contig 12096 bp, 7 predicted proteins | sample SI112_10mmetaG_FD_190149 | JGI IMG/M metagenome (GOLD analysis project Ga0257114, IMG submission 190149) | Marine microbial communities from Saanich Inlet, British Columbia, Canada - SI112_10m | ecosystem: Environmental > Aquatic > Marine > Inlet | place: Canada: British Columbia | collected... | reverse complement strand
TATGATTGGGCTGTTAAAACAACAAAGGTATTAGAAGAGTTAAATTACCTCTGGTTTGAAGAGCCACTCTCACCAGATGCATTTGATGACTATACGAAACTAACAAAAGTCAGTCGCGTCGCGATTGCAGGCGCTGAAGATTTTATCTTCTTGCAGGATTTTGAGAAACTAGCAAAGCTAAATGCGATGAATATTATTCAACCTGATTGTACTAGAGTAGGGGGTTTAACAAAGATGCAAGCTATTCGCTCCGTTGCTAATCAATATAAGCTTCATCTGATCCCCCATGGTTGGAACACTGCTATTGGCTTAGCTGCTGATTTGCAATTACAAGCAACATTGACCGATGATAAATTCTGTATGGTTGAATATATGCCGCACAGTATTATTACCGATCTTCTTGAGCATAATCCTTTTGCATTAGATAATGATGGAAAGATAACTCTACCCAAGAAAGCTGGACTAGGGATAGAGTTAAAGGATGAATTTAAATAGTAGATATCAAACACAAAGTGGTTAATCTAAAATACATAGAGTGATTTTAGATAAAAATATTGATTTGGGTCATTTAAACTAAGTTAAAAAAATTTGATAATCTAAATGAATTTCCTTAAAAGTACGGCTGCTATATTCTATAAAATTACAATCAAGGGAAGAAATGGTTAAATCATACGATAAAAAAACATCAGCAGATGTTATTGCCGCGACACTATTGCAGGAGGGTGGTGTTATTGTTCGTAATTTGGCCTCCAAAAGCGTAATCAATAAAGTTAAACAAGAATTACGGAAACCATTAGATGCACAAGGTAAAGATTTTGAAAATGATTTTAATGGTTATAAAACCCTCAGGTTAGGGGCGGTATTGATGTCATCCCGTTCATCAGCTGAGTTATTAACTAATCCCACTGCTTTGGGGGTTGCTGATGCTGTACTGAAAAGACATTGTGATAATTATCAGGTTGGCAGTATGACCGCTATTGAAATCCATCCTGGAGAAGAGGCTCAGATATTACATCGCGATGGTGATTTTTATCCTACACATCTTACTAAACCAGGTGTTGAGTTTCAGTTGCAGTCAATGTGGGCACTAACTGATTTTACCGAAGAAAATGGTGCTACCCGTGTTGTGAATGACCCAGAGGTTCTTAAGGGAGTCAAGAATAAAGATACTGAGGCATTTAGAAACATTGATGATGCCAAGGTATCTAAAGCTATTATGCCAAAAGGGTCGGTATTGTTTTGGTTGCAATCAACAATCCATGGTGGTGGAGCAAACTCCTCTGCGACACCACGCATGGGTTTATTTATCTCCTATGCTCTGGGCTGGGTTCGTCAGGAAGATAATCAATATTTACTTATGCCAAGGGAAGTTGCGGAAAGCTATCCAGAGCAGGTTAGTAGGCTACTAGGTTATCAAGCGCATGGTAATTTTTTGGGAATTTATCCCGGTGATCCTGATGGGCTTTGGTGGGAAGGGTAACGATAAACTAATAGCGGTGCGGCAATTTAGATTAGATCATACTGGAGAAAAATGACAATCGGTTGAGATAAGCTCCTCTATTTTATCTTCCCTTTACTTTTTGAAGTTTTCGATAAATAAAATAAGCTGCAATTAGGCCAATCAAGTTTAAGAAGGAAATGATTAGAAACAAGTATTGATAACCAATAGCACCTGGATAAGTATCCAAAATAATACCTCCTATAGTGGGCATGAATATATCTGGTGTATACGCAGTCACTGAAATGATACCTGTTGCGGTGCCTGTGATTGCCAGTGGCACGTTACTTTGCTCCAAGAGAGAAAAATAAGTTCCCCTAAGAGCGTAAACAGCAGCTGTTAGAGCGGCAACATTAATAATCAAAAAAGTTAAAAGTTTTGGCGACCCAGGAATAAGGGTAAAAATTAAGAAGCCAATAGTCATTACAGTACAAAACCCTAGAATAGCTTTTGCGGGTCCAATTTTATCAGCAAAATAACCAGCTGCAATGGCTGCAAAAGGTGTAACCCAATATTTACCTACACCTATAGCGCCACCACCAACTTCACCTAATTCATATACTTCAGTCGCATAAGGTGTAAAAAAAAGCGTTCCCCACATTGCGGTATTGGTGGCCATTATTATGAGCGCGATCAGCCAAATGACAGGTAATTTTAAGATATAAATGATTTCATTTATGGTCACTTTTGGCTGTTTTTTGTCGTTAGATATATCATCTCTCATGGTTCGCCAAACAAAAAATGCCAGAACCAAAATATAAAAAGATATCATTATGATCATTTCGGAAACAGCTTTTTCAACACTACTGCTATATGCAAAAATTGCTAACAAAATCGTTGTTGATATCACATCTGAAATACTTCTTCCTCCTTCAAGTATACCGTATGTTTTTCCTTGTTCTTCTTTTCTACCCCAGCAACGTGCTGCTTTGATCATTGCTGACCATAATATACCTGCGCTAGTTATACCCCAGATCGCGAACAATATCAGGCAGATTTCAAAAGAGGGTAATGTTGAAAAAATAAACCCTGCGAATGCAGTAATTAAAAGTGCAATAGTAATAAGTTTACGAGGTGAAAATCGATCTGCTAGCCATCCTCCAGGAAAGTAAGCCAGAAGAGATACAGCTCCGAAAGTGCTTAAGAGAATTCCCATTTGTGTTTTTGTAAACCCAAAAGCATTTTGCATAGGAATATAGAAGATGTCTGAGAATAAAGGTAACCAAAATATAACACTGCCAGATAGGCATAATAAAACCATCGTTAGCCATTTCTCAGTAATTGTCATTAATACCTTTTTTGCAAAAAATAATTTTAATCGATCGAGGTGGTTAAACTAATTTAACCATAATTTGTTTAATTTAATTAAACAATAAAGCTATATTAACACTTATCATAACCATTAAATTGTCTTAGATAATTAAATATCACTTACCTACGAAAAAAGTTGTAATTTTAAATAGAATTAACCTACTTGAAATAGAAGGACCATGTCTCCTTTTAAATTTTTTATTATAATAATCATGTATAATCTTTTTTGCTTAATAGGGTGGTCTCGAATATATAACAAGAAAAAATTCAAAAATATGAATATTCCAAAAAAAGAAATATGCAAAGTATTCAAATTTGGCGGCTCAAGCCTTGCTGACACTGCTTGCTTTGTGAGAGTCTCTAAAATCATATTAGATTCGTATTATGCTAATAAAGAAATACGTTATGGCATAATTGTGTCTGCAATGGGGGGTTTTACCGACCTATTAATTAAGTTATCAGAAAATTATTCAGCCTCATCATTGTCAGTATCAAATGAATATAGGTCTATTATGGATAGAATTTCATTAATTTCAGGCGAACTGCTAGATGAAGAAGAATCAAATAAATATTTAAAAAAAGTAACTGAAGATTTTATAGAAATTCAAAAAATTCTTGAACTATCTGGTGGTAAAGATCATTCAGAGGTTCAAGGTCGAAGCGATATCATAGCGGGTTTTGGTGAGCTTTGGTCAGCTCAGTTATTAAGTGCTTATCTGAACAAATTAATGAGCTCAAATGAATCAACTTTTATAGATAGTAGGGAAATTTTATACCTAAATGAAAAAAATTTAGGTGATAGTGTTGATTGGATCAAATCTAGAGAAAAATTTAGTTCTTTAATTGCCTCTTCACCATCCAGTATTTATGTAATAACAGGTTTTATCGCATCTAAGTACGATGGATTGCCAACTAATCTTGGTAGAAATGGCAGTGATTATTCTGCAGCAATTTTTGCTTCTCTATTCAATGCAAAAGAACTTATTATATGGACAGATGTAGATGGTGTTTTGAGTGCTGATCCGAATATGGTAAAGAGTGCCAGATTAATATCAAATCTATCTTATAATGAGGCAATGGAACTTGCATATTTTGGAGCCAAGGTTATACATCCTAAAACATTTAGTCCTTTAGTGGATCAAGAAATACCAATTTATATCAAGAATACATTCTCACCTAATAATAGAGGCACTAAAATTTCATCTAAAGTTGATGCTAATAGAGAAATAAAGGGTATTACTGTTATCGAGTCTATGGCATTAATCAATGTTGAGGGTACTGGGATGCTGGGTGTGCCCGGGACTGCGGATAAACTATTTGCCTCACTTAAAGATGAAAATATTTCCGTATCTCTTATTTCTCAAGCAAGCTCTGAACATTCAATATGCATAGCTATAGAAGAGTCATTAACTGACCTAGCTTTTAAGCAAATAAATAATGCATTTTCTGAAGAAATTGATTCTGGCTTAATTTCTAATATTGATATTACTAATAATTTATCAGTATTAGCGGTTGTTGGCGACAATATGGTTGGTCAGCATGGCATTGCAGGTAAATTTTTTAGCACTTTAGGTAAATCCAGTATAAACGTTAGAGCAATAGCACAAGGATCATCAGAAAGAAATATTTCTGCGGTTATAGATTCAGCTGATGTTGAGCAAGCACTAAATGATCTGCATGCTATCTTTTTCGGACAAGAATACTCACTTTCGATTGGATTAATTGGGCCAGGTTTGGTTGGCAGCGAACTGCTTAATCAAATTAATAACTATCTAGTTGCCCGACAAGATATTTTTGGCTTAGATATTAGTGTTAAAGGAATAGCTTCATCTAGAGTAATGTTACTTAATGATGGCAATTTGGATATAACTGATTGGGTTGATTGTCAGAAAGAAAAACCCTTAGATTTTGATTTAGAGATTTTTTCATCGCATATAAAAAACTCCTCCATAAACGGTCATGCATTAATCATAGATTGTACTTCTAGTGATATAATTGCGGCGAAATATAAGGAATGGTTAGAGCAGGGGATTAATGTAATAACTCCTAATAAAAAAGCATTTAGCAGTGAGCAAACTTATTATCAGGCTATAAAAACACAAATTCAGAAAAGTGAATCACTGTGCCTCTATGAGACAACCGTTGCTGCTGGATTACCAGTCATTGGAACTATTCAAAGTTTAATTGCGACTGGGGATATAATCCACTCTATTGAGGGAATTTTTTCAGGTACATTAGCTTATCTGTTTAATGTATATGATGGCACAAAACCTTTTTCACAAATCGTTATTGAGGCCAAAGAAAGTGGTTATACTGAGCCAGACCCAAGAGATGATCTCGGAGGCATGGATGTTGCTAGGAAATTAACCATTTTATCACGAGAAATTGGTAGAAAAATTGAAATTAATGATTTATCAATTGAAAGTCTATTTCCTGATTCACTAGCTAAACTTAGTGTTGATGAATTTCTTGAAAGATTTTCAGATTTTGATGCTGAGATGCATGAGCGTTATCTGACAGCAAAAAATCAAAATATGACTTTGAGATATGTTGCATCAATCGATAAAGAAGGTAATGTTTTCATAGGTATTAAAGAGTTTGCTAATGACCACGCCTTTAGTAATATCCAATTAACTGACAATATAGTCAAAATACAGTCAGATAGATATGCTGATAATCCTATGATCATACAAGGTCCAGGCGCTGGCGCTGGAGTCACTGCTGCTGGTATTTCAGCAAATATTGTCGATTTAGTAAAAAGTATAAAATAGAAAAATGAGTGAAAAATACATAACTGCATTTGCTCCTGCATCAATAGGTAATATTGCTGTCGGTTTTGACATGCTGGGACTAGCGATAAGTGGGGTAGGTGATCGAGTCTCAGCAAGAAGGATCGAAGAAGAGGGCGTGATAATCAAAGAAATATATGATTTAAATAATAATCCCCATGAAGATCTATCAAAAAACGCATCTCAAAATACAGCCTCTATTGCAGCTGGCACCTTATGGAGAGCAGAAAAACAATCTGGTGGGTTGGAGATTGTTATTTATAAGGGTATTCCTCTACAGTCAGGAATGGGAAGTTCAGCCGCCTCTGCAGTAGCTGGTGCAGTTGCTGCAAATGCCCTGCTAAGCAAACCTTTACCGCTATCAGAGCTTCTTCCAGCCGCACTTGAGGGTGAGAAATTTGCTAGTGGTGGCATCCATGCGGATAATATCGCACCAAGTTTAATTGGTGGGATGGTGTTTTGTCCTTCATCATCCCTTCCAGGGATGGTATCCATTGATACACCAACTAATATTAGTTCAGTGCTAGTTCATCCTGATATGATTGTAAATACAGCGGAAAGTAGAGGTTCTCTATCAGAAAAATATTCCATGAGTCAATGGTTGGAGCAGCAAGGTTATTTAGCTGGATTTTTAATTGGCCTTCAGAAAAACGACTTAGCCTTAATAAGGCATAATTTAAAAGATGTTATCATAGAACCTCAACGCTCTCACTCTGTAACACACTTTGATGAAGTAAAAAAAGCTGCTATCGATGGAGGCGCCCTAGGATGTTCATTATCAGGTAGCGGACCAAGTATTTTTGCATTATGTGAGGATAGGCTTGCTGAAGATATAAAAATAGCAATGATGGATATTTTCAATCAACATAAAATTAATTCTCAAGGTTGGGTAAGTCCGTTAAACTCAATTGGCGCTCATCTGGAAGAGTGATTGTGGATTTCGTAAGCACACGTGGTACAAAAGATTATAAAATTGAAGAAGTGCTGACAAAGGGAATTGCTGACGATGGTGGTCTATTTATACCAACAGAACTCCCAAGTTTTACTTATAATGACCTTAATGATACGCAATCTCTTCAGGACATGGCGCTGCGTTTCCTGCAACCATTTTTTAAAAGTTCATCATTGGAAGAGAGTTTGAGTGAGATAGTGAATGAAGCATTTTCTTTTGCAATACCTACAGAAACTATCTCACCAGGATATTCGATTATGGAGCTTTTTCATGGTCCTACTGCTGCATTTAAAGATGTCGGTGCGAGATTCTTAGCCTCATGTATGAGCCGTTTAAACGCAAAACAATTACGTCCATTAGTTGTATTAGTGGCAACATCAGGTGACACTGGAGGAGCAGTAGCCGCTGCTTTTAATGACCTACCAAATGCCAAGGTTGTTGTGTTATTCCCTGAAGGAAAAGTCTCAAAAAGACAGGAAAAGCAACTAACATGCTGGGGTAATAATATATTATCCCTCTCAGTTAAAGGAACATTTGATGATTGTCAAAAAATTGTAAAAAAAGCTTTTCTTGATGACGAGCTCTCTACTAATTATCGCTTCTCATCAGCAAACAGTATTAATTTAGGTCGTTTATTGCCGCAGAGCGTATATTACGCATATTCGAGTATGAGCCATTATAGATCGAGTGGTATTAAACCCAGTTATATTATTCCAACTGGCAATCTAGGTAATGGACTTGCTTGTGTTATGGCTAGAGATATGGGCCTGCCTATCGGAAATATTATTCTTGCGGTAAATGAAAATAAATTGATTGTCGACTATTTAAATGGGGCAGAATGGGAACCTAGGAGAAGTATAGAGACATTAGCTAATGCTATGGATGTTGGTAGTCCAAGTAATATGGAGCGTCTAAGTAGTTTTTATGGTGATATCAATAGTCTGAATGATTGCATATCAGCAATTACTATTAGTGACAATATGATTGAGCGTGAGATCAAACGTAGTTATAGTGAAGATCATATAATTTTGTGCCCTCATACAGCGACTGCATCACATACATATCATGAGCTTGGCAGTGACCTTAAGAAAGATAATGAATGGATAGTTGTAGCAACAGCACATCCTGCCAAATTTGAAACAATTGTTGAGCCTCTCATTGGCCAAGATATTCCTATTCCACCTGAGTTAGCCTCCATACTAGACAAGCCCAGCTCCATGCATAGTATTAATGCCTGTATGGACGAATTTAAAGATATTTTAAATAAAAATATGCATTAGATAGTAATCATAAATCATTGTTAAATATCGGTAAATTAAATAATCTATTTGCATTCTTTGTGCTTTGATTGATAATTTCAGTACTACTGTAATCTGTATTTAAAGCAATCATTTTAACAATTTCATGTAAAAATTTAGGCTCATTACGTCTTGATTTTGGTTTTGGTTTTAATGTGCGCGGGAGCAGATAAGGACAATCTGTTTCAATCATAATTTTATCAAGCGGAATTTGGTTTACAATTTTTTGTAATTCAACACCGCGTCTCTCATCACATATCCAACCTGTTATACCAATGTATAAGCCCATCTCTAAATACTCAGCTAACATTTCCTTGGTCCCAGTAAAACAGTGAGCAACACCTTTGATTGATTGATCATAATGATCTTCCATTATTTTTACAAAATCATTATGAGCATCGCGTTGATGCAGGAATAGAGGTAATTTGACAGTTTTAGCTATTTCTATTTGATTTATAAATGCATTTATTTGCGAATCTTTAGAAGAAAAATTACGAAAGTAATCTAGCCCACACTCGCCAATTGCAACCACTGAATTTCTTGTAGCAAGATCATAAATTACTTTTTCAGTTTCTTGGTCGTAAGTATCAGCATAATGCGGGTGAACACCTGCAGTACAGAACAAGTTATCTTTACGAGACAATGTTAATTCGTGAGCTTTAATACTCTCTTTTTTAGTGGCGCCAGTGATAATAAGTTTCTTGATATTGCAGTTTAAAGCATTATCTATGACTGCGTTAAGATCATTTTCATAGTCGCTGTGAGTTAGGTTAGCGCCAATATCTATCAAGTAATCTGACATTGCTTAATTTGATTGCTATTTGCTACTTACAATTTGCCTAAGAACGAATTGCAAGATGCCACCATGCTCAAAATAGTCTCTCTCCTTAGGTGTATCAATCCTGATTTGAGTTTCAAATTCTTTTATTTCCCCAGAAGGGCTTTTTGCTGTAACGACTGCCATTTTATTATTTGGGTCAATATGGTCTGACACAGTATATTCCTCTGTACCATTTAAACCATGGAATTCAGCATCTTCATTATTTTTGAATTGTAATGGTAGAACGCCCATGCCAATTAAATTAGATCTATGAATTCGCTCATAACTTTTCGCAATGACAGCTTTTACACCAAGTAAGAGGGTACCTTTTGCTGCCCAATCTCGAGATGAGCCGGTACCATACTCACTTCCAGCTAAAATTATTAATGGAATTTGATCTTTTTTATATTGATTGGCTGCCTCAAAAATTGTCATCTTTTGATTGCTTGGCTGATGATTTGTCCATCCACCTTCTGTGCCAGGAGCCAGCTTATTGCGTAACCGAATATTTGCAAATGTACCTCGCATCATCACCTCGTGATTACCTCGTCGAGATCCATAAGAGTTAAAATCTTGCTCATGTATACCTTGGTTACGAAGGTAATCGGCAGCAGGGCTATCTTTTGCGATACCACCAGCTGGTGAAATATGATCAGTCGTAACAGAATCACCCAGCAAGGCAAGCACTCTTGCACTCTTGATATCATTGATTGGGTCAGGACTTAATGTCATTCCTTCAAAATAAGGCGGGTGCTTTACATAAGTCGATGTTTCATCCCAACTATAAATTTCACCGGTAGAAGTATTAATATTATTCCAGTTTTCATCACCATCAAAAACAGAATTATAACTAGATGAAAACATCTCTGAATTGATAGACGACATCAGTGTGTCACTCACATCTTTTTGAGTTGGCCAGATATCCTTTAAATATACGTCATTACCTTTCTGATCCTTACCTAATGGCTCTTCTGTTAAGTTATGCTGCATATTTCCAGCTATAGCATAAGCAACCACCAAAGGAGGGGAGGCTAAAAAATTCATTTGAACTTGAGGATGTATCCTACCTTCAAAATTTCTATTTCCGGATAGGATACTGCAACCGATTAATTCGGAATCATGAACACCTTTACTGACTTCGGTCATTAATGGGCCAGAATTCCCAATACAAGTAGTGCAGCCATAGCCAACTGTCTGAAAACCAAGTTGGTCAAGTGCCTCATTAAGTTTAGCTTTTTTAAGATAATCAGTTACAACCTTGGATCCTGGAGCTAAACTAGTTTTAACCCAGGGTTTGGTTTTGAGACCTGATTTTATTGCATTATTGGCAAGTAAGCCGGCTGCAATCATAACGGCAGGGTTAGATGTATTTGTGCAGCTAGTTATTGCAGCAATTAATAACGCACCATCCTTCATTAAAAAAGCATCATTTTCGATATTAATATCTATCTTTCCATCACTTTCACGGTCTTTAATTGCAGATTTTAGGTGCTGCTCAAAAGTTAAGTGAGCTTCTTTGAGCGGTATTCGATCTTGCGGTCTTTTTGGGCCAGCAATACTTGGTTCCACGCTACTCATATCTAGCTCTACCAAGTCACTATAATTGGCATCAGGTTGATCCTTGTCTCTCCATAATCCCTGTGCTTTTGAGTAGGTTTTTATTAGTTCAATATGTTCTTTATCACGACCAGATAATTCCAAATAACGAAGTGTTTCATTATCAATGGGAAATATTGCGCATGTACTACCAAATTCTGGAGACATATTGCCAAGAGTTGCTCTATCTGCCAGTGGAAGCTCGTCAAGACCATTGCCAAAGAATTCGACAAATTTACCTACTACACCTTTTTCACGTAAAATCTCAGTTACAGTTAATACTAAATCGGTAGCAGTTGTGCCTTCACGCAACTTACCAGTTAATTTAAATCCAATCACTTGGGGGATCAGCATGGTAATTGGCTGACCTAACATCGCAGCTTCGGCTTCAATACCACCAACTCCCCAACCAAGGATCCCAAGTCCATTAATCATTGTGGTATGAGAATCTGTTCCAACCACTGTGTCAGGGTAGATTACATGCCTATCATCTATTTTTTTATCAAAAGTTACTCGGCTTAGGTATTCGAGATTAACTTGATGTACGATACCTGTATTAGGTGGAACAACTTTGAAGTTTTCAAAGGCATTTTGCCCCCATTTTAAAAATGAATACCTTTCTTCATTGCGATTAAATTCGATTTCGTTATTCAACATCAATGCATCAGATTTGGCATAATTATCAACTTGAACAGAGTGATCAATGACAAGCTCTGCTGGTGACAATGGGTTGATGCTATTTGCTTCTCCACCAAGATTGATAACTGCATTTCGCATAGCAGCAAGATCAACAACAGCTGGAACACCAGTGAAATCCTGTAAAATTACACGAGCCGGAGTAAATGATATTTCTTTACTGGGCTTAGCTTTTGGTTCCCAATTAACTACAGCAAGAATATCTTCTTTAGTGATATTTATTCCATCTTCAAAACGCAGTAAATTTTCGAGTAAAATTTTTAACGAATAGGGCAGCAACTTGACTTTATCATTATCAATTGCATCAAGTTTATAGTATTCATAGTTTTTATTATTTAATTCTAGGACTGAGTGAGAGCCAAAGCTGTTTTCCATAGTGGACATCCAAAATTACGGTTAATGAATAAATAAATTTATAATTGGGGCTGAATTATAGCCGATGTTTGATTTAATTTGGGAGATTCTGTGAATTATTTATTATTTTCAACTAACAATTTCATCGACGAAACCACCACCTAGGCAACGATCATTAGAGTATAAAACGGTTGCTTGCCCAGTCGCCAATGCGCGCTGTTTTTCTTTAAATATTATTTTTACTTTTTGGTTATTTAGCATATGAACTTCACAAGCTTGATCTGCTTGCCGATATCTAATTTTCCCATGACATAGGAATTTTTTATCTCTTTGAACAAGATTGTTTGCATTACCTAACCAGGAGAATTTATTGATCACTACACCTTGCTTATATAAATTAGAGTCGTCACCTTGTGCGACAATTAAGTTATTTTTTTCAATATCTTTTTCAATGACATAAAAGGGCGCGCCATTTCCATCTTTCTGACCACCAATATTTAATCCTTGCCGTTGTCCTATGGTGTAATACATTAACCCATTATGCTGTCCCATTAAATTGCCTGTTTTATCATAAATAGAACCTGGTTTTTCCGGTAAGTAATTTTTTAAAAACTCTTGAAAAGGTCTCTCACCTATAAAGCAAATACCTGTACTATCTTTTTTGTTAAAATTCAATAAACCATTCATTTTTGCGATTTCTCTAACTTCTTCTTTAGTTAGATCACCTAAAGGAAATAATGTATTTTTAAAAGCATTAGAGTCAACCGCATATAGAAAATATG
>Ga0257114_1002544_pt1 | contig 12141 bp, 9 predicted proteins | sample SI112_10mmetaG_FD_190149 | JGI IMG/M metagenome (GOLD analysis project Ga0257114, IMG submission 190149) | Marine microbial communities from Saanich Inlet, British Columbia, Canada - SI112_10m | ecosystem: Environmental > Aquatic > Marine > Inlet | place: Canada: British Columbia | collected... | reverse complement strand
TTGGAGAGTAGGTTACCGAAGTAGCACCTGATATATTGCTCCATGTTGCGTCATCGGTTGAACTTTGCCACTGGTAAGTGTATGAACCAGTTCCTCCAGTAGGTGCAGTATCATCTGTTAAACCTGATGGAGCTGTGTTATAGCAAATAGTTTGTGCTGAACTAACTGCTCCAGCAACTAAGTTTACTCGAACAGTAATTAAAACACTATTTGAAAATTTTGTTTCACATGAAATTACTCTTCTTCTGTAATAGGTATCTGTTGTCAATGCACCAGGAGAATGTGTTGCCGAAGTAGCTCCTGCAATATTACTCCAAGTTGCGTTATCTGGTGAGCTTTGCCATTGATAGGCATACGATCCTGTCCCTCCAGTTGGCGATATATCATTCGTTAATCCAGTAGGTGAAGTGTTGTAACAAATAGTTTGGGCTGAACCAATAGACCCTTCATTTAAGCTTGATGCAATACTTATTTGAATTGTATTTGACCAAGATGACCATGTATTAGGCGAGCAACTTGCTCGTCCTCTTCTCTTATACCATCTATCAACTGTTAAACCTGCAGGTGGATTGTATGTTGATGATGTCGCCCCGCTTATTGTCGTCCATGAATTGGAACCATTTGGTGACCATTGCCATTGAAAAGTTGATGCACCTCCAGTTCCACCATTAGTTAATGTACTTGGGTTACCTCCCTCACATATAGTATGAGGATTTCCGATTGTTCCCGCACTGGGTGTAGCAATTACAGTTACTTTTACTGTGTTTGTCCAAGATGATGACCATTGAGTTGGTGAACAGTCTCCTCCTCTTCTTCTATACCACCTATCAACTGTTAAACCTGCAGGTGGATTGTATGTGGATAATGTTGCGCCACCTATTGTCGTCCATGAATTGGAACCGTTTGGTGACCATTGCCATTGATAAGTTGATGCACCTCCAGTTCCTCCATTAGTTAATGTACTTGGGTTGCCTCCCTCACAAATTGTTTGAGGATTTCCGATTGATCCTGTATTTGGTGCAGAACAAGAAGGTCCACAAGCATTATTATCAACAGTAACAGTGCCTGTGACAAAGTTAACAACACCACTTATTGTTGTTGAAGCTGGTCGTATCAAGGTTCCCATCATTGTCCAAGTTCCTGCCAAAGTTACTGATCCGCATATTCTCAAAGTTCCTCCTGGTTGGACTGTGATATTACCATTATAATTGCCTGCAGCAACGCAAACGGTTTGTCCAGGATTAACAACCATCGCTCCCGGTATATTATTCACGATAGTTCCACATTGCCCAAAAGATATCTTAACAATAAGAATTAAGGTAATCGTTAATATGTAGTTTCTTAATTGCATAGACTAAAACATTTGGCTCGCAATGGCATCTTTAAAGAGTCCGCTTTTGTATAGGCGCTTATCTGTATAATCCAAGGCTTTAAATGCGGCAATTTTTGCAGGGATTTCTTGGGTGCGATATTTGGCAATTGTGCTTGCCGAACTTAATAGTTTACGAGTGGGTAAATACCAACTTACGCAGCTGTTTCTTGGGAGGTTGTTTAAAAAGGTAGCATCCTCGGTTTTTAATCGAGCTTTTTCTTTTGTGATGGATTGTGTAGTTTTTTGATTGGAAGAAAGCAATGTGTTGCCAATGTATATTTTCTCCAAATAAATCCCTGCGCTCAGGGCTTGTTCTCTTACTCGGTTTTCTTGGGCATATTGCTCAAACAACAGGTTTTCTTGTCCGTTAGTGATGGCAATGGATTGAAGCTCTCTTGAGGACTCGCCGCTAAATGTTACATCTTCACCATTTAAAATAATAAAAAATGATTTTTTATCGGCAGAAATTAAATAGCCCACACCGTAATCGGATTGGTGATACGGCAGACTAAAATTACCTTTGTCATCTGTTTGAACAGATTCAACAGCATTGCTTTGAATACCTTTAAAACTCTCTGTACGAATTTCCTTATTGGCTAACCAGGATAAATTACACGATACCAACTGTGCTTGTAAAAAGTTAGAAGCTGTTACAAATATAAAGTACAAATAGTATTGTTTCATATTAAGCGTTATAGAGGCTGTTTTTCACCAAATTGCAAAAAAGGTTATTGGATTCGTGTTTTTTTTAACACCCAATTACTTCTTAACGGAATTGCTTTTTGTTGCTTCCTCTTGTTTTGATTCAGCCTCTTCTTTTTTAATAACTTCCTTTAAGTTATTTTCCGCCAGTATAAAATTGGGTTGTATGGCTAAAGCGTTGCTGAAATATTTTTTGGCTTCGGGGTAGTTCTCCTTTTCTAAACTTACAAAACCCAATATGTTTAATGCCGCAGCAATTAAACCAATATCCTCTTTAATTACTTTTCCAACTGCATTTTTTCTGCTCATTGCAATTTTTTGCTCTATGGCTAACGAATCCTTTAAAACCATGTTAAGCGTAGCAATACAATCATCCATCTTTTTAGTTTCAAACTCAATAATAGAGGCCTGGTATAAATAATTTGGACTGTTAAATTTTGAGCCCATTACCTTGTACAACTCTACTGCTTTATCGTTTGCCTTTAAACCTACCAAGTTCAAGGCTGCAAGCTCGATGGCTCTTTGGTTGTTTAGCGAATCATTATTGGCTAAGATGGTGCAAAAATTTAAGCTCATCTCGTAGTTTTTTGCCGCATAATATAATTGCGCTAAATTAAAAACTTTGTTCACTTTACCAGGATCTTGGGCAAGCAATCGGTATCCAAAAGTGATAGCCTTATCATAATCACCAAAGCTTATTGCTATTTGTTGTGCTAACGAATCAAAATTTTCTTTGGATTGTGGCTCTTTTACAGGTGCTATATTTTTCTTTCGCTTGTGGGCGGATGCTGATAGGGCTACAACTAATAGGAGTGTGCAAATTATACTTGTATTTTTCATTTGATGTTTTTTTGGTGGACACATGTATTATATGTTCCTTATTGGTGAAATTTTGTTTAACCAGTTCTATAAATCAATATTTTTTTATCTAAACAAACCACCCGAACGAGGAACAATCAAGTTCAGGCACCTTTTTGAATTGAAAACATATTATATTAAAGATACTGACAGTAAATGTATTACACAATACGCTATTGAGCGTATTTTTATTTTTTGTTAGAAAATAATATGCGCTTTTCCATTCATTGACAAAAACGAAACAACAACCAAAACCGTCATTCAGAGAAAGGTAGGACTGCTGAAACTTTAAGCAATTACTTAAAGATCCCGCGCTGCGCTCTGGATGAACTGTGCTTAAAAACAAATATTATCTCCATGATTTTCTGAATAATTCATTTGAGATTTACCAATAGCAAATGCTTGTTTAAGTAATTTGTTGGCAATGGCTATTTTAATAACCCTTTCTGGTTTTCCTTTTTCTTTTAAGCGTTCGTACATTTCTCTGCATGCTTTATTACAAAATTTGGCCGTCCATGAGCATAAATACAATAGCTTTCTAATTTGAGCATTTCCCATTTTACAAATATGCCCCTTGCCTTTTACACTTGTGCCTGATTGATAAACTCTAGGACTAAAGCCAATGTAGGCCGTCAATTGTTTATGATGCTCAAACTTTGTAAATCCATCCGTTATTACATTTAGCATGATCGCAGTTTTCTTTCCTATACCTGGAATACTAGTGATTTCATCTATTTTCTCTCCAAACTCTTGTTCTGCTAATCTTTCAACTTCTAAGGAAAGTTTCTTTTTCACCAAGAAATTCACCATAGATTTAAGTTCTTTTCTCAATAAAGAAGCCAATTCCCCACTATTATCAAAAGCTTCTTGTTGGCCTTTTAGCTGTCGGATTTGCTTATCTAGTAATTCCATAGCCGAATGAAGTTGACCAATACTATTGGTGTTTTTGGAATTTGGACTCCATCTTTTTGGGTCATATATTCTTCCATAATTTGCAATTGTTTCAGCGTCTTTTTTATCAGTTTTAGCACGCTGTAAATTCATCTGGCTAAAACGTTTTATTACTAAAGGGTTTACAACAGAAACCTCTATCCCATGGGTATGCAGATAGTTGGATAACTGTAGATAGTAAGGCCCACTAGCTTCCATAACAACCAAAGCTCCTTTTGCTTTTAAAGCGATTTTCTTAAACCCTTGTTGAGTATTTGATACAACAAAAGATTCTTTTTGTGATCCATCAAGAAAACAACCATCTAAAGTTGCTTTACTAACATCAATTCCTATAACTTTATACATAATAATTTTTTAATGTGCTTGTTACTTATCAATCCTAAATACAGGCTCTAGGGCATAATGAACGGTTCAAGTTTTAAGCACGAGGAAAAAGGGACTATCATCCAGAACTGTCTTGCCGACTAATGACGTTTTATAGTCTTAATCTTTCTCCTCTTTTTTTTCCTATGATAAAATTCAATTGGAAAATCATCGCTATACAAACATAGGATGACGGAAATGAACAAACAACCTAATCTCTCGTCCAAGCATCTTTAGTTTGTTCAATGGTTTTGTAGTTTTCATGATAAATCAATTCAGATTTCAATGTTTTAAACAACCTTTCAGCAACTGCATTATCCCAACAATTCCCTTTTCTAGTCACGTCCAAATAATCAAACATAGTTATTTGAATTACTTATATATTGAATTACTCTATCAGAATGGAAAATAAGAGGTTTATCATTTTTTTTGGTCAAAGCTATTTTCCAAGCTGGAATTACCGTCTCGCTATTAAATAAATATTTATTCAATACGCATTCAGTTACTTATCTGTCGTAAGAATCAATTATCTACTGAAAAAGAGTAAAGTATTTCTCTTTTGTAGAATATCTTAATGCATTTAAATATGCTTTGGATTTATAATTCAACCTTATTAAATTTCTTCAAATCCTCTAAATTTTTTTTTATGCTTTGTCCTTTTAAGTTCATTGGGAAAGAGTATGTTTTTGTAGTTGTGAAAAGGTAGAGTCTTAAAGCTTTTTTTAATATCGTGGAAAGATAAAAAAATACATCCTCACCTTAAATTCAATATAATAAGTTTATTTTTATTTAAGGCTTTAATATACTTATTTGTTTTTTTTTAGTTTTTAAAAGTTACCAGATTGCTTCGTTAAAGAATTTAAAATATTTGACAATGGATTTATTTAATCAAAAGCCGAAAGAGAGAACTTTTCAAAAGTTCATTTTGGAAGATGGGGAAATTTGGTTTATGCCCAATTTTATGCCTTTGTCGGTAGCTGAAAAATATTTAAAAAAACTACTAGAGACTATCAATTGGAAGCAAGAGCAAATAAAAATGTATGGTAAAGTGTATGATGTTCCTAGAAAAACAGCTTGGTATGGTTACGAAGGTTTTAGTTACCAATATTCAGGTATTTTGTGTGATCCGAATCCATGGACAGTAGAGTTGTTAGAAATTAAAAAGGTTATTGAGTATTTTATACCAACGGAAAATTTTAATAGTGTTCTTCTAAACCATTACAGAGATGGTAACGATAAAGTAGGTTGGCATGCGGATGACGAAGCAGGTTTGGGAATTAATCCAACAATAGCATCAGTAAGTCTTGGGGCTACAAGAAGGTTTGATTTGAAACACAAAACAAAATTGAATCAAAAACTACAACTAGAGCTGCCTACAGGTTCATTAGTAATTATGATTGGCGCATTACAGCATGATTGGGTCCATCAAATACCAGTTCAAAGGAAAATTCATCACCAAAGAGTTAATTTAACTTTTAGAACTATAAAAAACTAATAATTATACATAATTTAATAATTAATGAAATTGGAAGAAAATTGATTACTAAATTGCTATTAAATAATCATTGAACAATTTACTTTTTGTTTGGTTCCTATCCGATAACTTATGCTTTAATCGCTCAAATTATTAATGATTGATAGGAAATGTAGCAAGGGGGGATAAACTAAGTTAGTTTATAAACGAGGCTGATATCGTCTTATTCTCATTGGTCGCTAAGTATTGACTTAATGCTTAAGAATTTTTTACAATTATACTAGTATTTAGAATTAAAAAGCGCTTTGAACGGATTAATCAGATTCTTTAAAAAATTATTATAGTGTGGTGATTTTTCACCCAACCCGACTTCTAATTTTGAAACATCTTTTGACTTTACTAATGTTCCAAATAAACTATCCCAAATTGCAAGCTTTGAACCAAGGTTTTTATCGTATAATTCTTTTTGTAAACTATGATGTATTTGATGCTGATATGGACTAATAAACCAGTTTTCTAACCAGTTAAAGTAAGTTAGTTTCACATGGGAATGGCGAAGGTTTGCACCCAATGTGTTAAAGGTGATTAAAATAACATTTACGCCTAAATAAGTTTGAGGACCAAAGTAACCATTGCTTAAAAAATCAAAAACTCCGTTAAGTAATGTAATCACAACTGCAAATCGAAGGTTGTTTATAATTAACTCTATTGGATGAATTCTATATTGAGTAACAGGATTTAATGCAGTTGAAGAGTGGTGCACTTTGTGGAAGGCCCATAAAAAAGGTAGTTTATGATATAACCAATGTAGTATATAATAGCTGAAGTCTCCAATTAGAAGCAATGCGATTGTATATAAGACACTTAATGTTGGAATCGATAATGATGTAGGCTTGTAACCCCAATTTTCCAATAGGCTTTCTGTAATGTTAAATTGGAAGTGTCTGGACCAGTAAGAGAAGGACGCTATTATTGTTATTTTTACAAAGCCATTAAAAAACAGAAAAGCGTAATCAACAAAAGCAGTTTTACTCCAGTAATTTTCTTTTTTAAATAGGTATTGAAAAAAGTTTTTGGAGGGTTTTGGTTGTGATTTTTTTCTTTTGTAAAACACGAATAAAGTTAGAAGAACTGATGTTAAGAGGTAGAATATGTTGATTCTTTTATCCAAGTGATAAAAATATCCAATCACAAGTTGGAATACTTCAATGAATAACTCTTTAAGATCACTCAACATATCTACAAAATTAACTAAAAAGAGGTTGGAATCCAAAACATAAAATATTGTATTATGCCATTGAAAAATTTTTTAAATAAAAAAGCCGAAACGTTGGATTGTTTCGGCTTTTAATATTTTGTTTATTAAATTTACTCAGTAGTAATTACTTTGTCAATTTTAACTTTCACACCTGATTTATAAACATCAATTAAGTTAAGAGTATCTCTTTCTAAAACAACGAAATCAGACCTGTATCCTTTTTTAATGTAACCAAATTCGTCATCAATACCCATAAATTCTGCAGGGTATCTCGACGACATTTTTAATGTTTCAGCAAGCTCTATGTTTGCTTCGCTAAAACAGTTTTGCACCGAGTCTAACATGGATACAGCAGATCCCGCTAGGTTACCTGTTTCTGTTAAGTACATTCCATCTTTAAAGAAAATTTTGAATTCATCTATTTCAAAATTGTCTATAGGATGTTTAACAAATGAAGCATCAGAAACTAAGAATAATTTCCCTTTTTTGGCTCTGTGTGCTATTCTTACAGAAGCGTAATTACAATGTACACCATCAACAATAATTCCTCCGTAAACATCATCAGATGAGTCTAAATAGGCGCCAACTAAACCTGGAGCCCTACTTGTAAACTGCGACTGTGCGTTGTAAAGGTGAGTAACTTTCGTAACGCCAGCATCAAATGCCTTCATGGCTTGTTCGTAAGTGCAGCTACTATGCCCTGCTGAAACTGGAATTCCAGCTGCAACTAACATTTTTATGTGTTTTTCTTTCACTACTTCAGGAGCACAAGTTAATATCTTGATAACACCTTTACCAGCTTCAATTATTTTTTCAATTTCGTAATCAGTAGCTTCTCTTACAAAATCTAATGAATGCGCTCCTTTCTTCTCTGGATTAAAGAATGGACCTTCAACATGAATTCCAATGACACCAGAGTCTGGATCTTTCATCATTTCTCTTACTACATCACATTGAGCAACAATATTGTCTAAAGATGTAGAAACTAGAGTAGGTAGTAAAGATGTGGTACCAAAATCTAAATGTGCTTTATTAGAGATTTTGTAGTTTTCAACAGAAGCTTTTTGGGTATAAAACGCTCCACCACCTCCGTTTACTTGAAGGTCAATGAAACCAGGAACTAAAAGAGCTCCCTTTAAATCAATGATGTTGTCATATCCAACCAAGTTGCTTTTATGAACAACTTTTTTGATTTTATTCCCCTCTGTAACAACGGCGCGGTTACCAACAAAGGTTTCTCCGTTGAAAATAGAGCAGTTAGTGAATACTTTTATCATATTAAACCATTTTTACTAAGCGGTAAATTTCCGATTAATTACTTTATCTATCAAGTTTTTCAAGTACTTTCTTAACTAATAAATGAACATTATTTATAAATATTTCTAATTCATCTGTAAATTATGATTTCTTAGCTTTAGAAACTGGTTTCCATTGAATTGTCTTGATAATATTTTCAATCTCTAAAAGTAATTCTTTTAGTTCAGGCGGGGGATTTGTTCTTACCTTTATTTTCTTATTTTGATCATTATTGTAAATTGTAATAAATATTGACGGTAAGTCAGAAACTAGTTCGTCGTTGTATTCGTTTTTTAAACTCCAAAAATTTATTCTTTCAGCATAATTCAAAAGATTTTCAATGGTACCTTTTTTTAGTTTTCCATTAGATTTTTCAGAAACAACAAAGTTTGATGTTGGATAAACTAAAACTGAATTATTTGAATAAAATGTTATTGAATAAACTGCGCATGAACCGTAGCATTGAGTCTTTTGATAAGTTAGAACTTTAACTTTTTTAACATCTTTACTTTTAGAGATACAAGATGTGAATAAAAAAGGCATTGCTACGAGCAACGCCTTTAAAGTGTTTTTTAATGATGAATTCATTTATTTTTTTACTTTTTGTTTTGATTGAATTTCATCAATTTTTTTCTGCCAACGAGATTTAGTCATTGGTTTACTCATTTGATCTTCAATTTTAACTAAAATTGCTTTTTCATCAATAATAAATTTCTTAATTGTAATCGTTTGAGCGATTGTAATAAGGTTAGCTAAGAAGTAATAAAAACTTAAACCAGCTGCATAGTTGTTGAACATAAACAACATGAATACAGGCATTAAGTTCATCATCATTTTCATGTTCTTCTGAATCGCTTCTTGCATTTCACCACCACCACTTTGGCTTGGAGTCATTTGCTGATTGAATTTCATGTAGAAGAACATTGAAATTGCCATAAGTACAGTGAATATACTTAGGTGACTTCCGTAAATAGGAATTTGGAATCCTAATTGAATAAAATCATCAACCGAAGATAAATCATCAGCCCAAAGAAAACCTTGATGTCTTAATTCGATAGAGGCAGGGAATAAGCGATATAGTGCTATTAAGATAGGCATTTGTAATAATGCGGGAATACATCCTGCAAGTGGATTAACACCGGTTTTTTTATACAATGCCATGGTAGCTTGTTGTTTCTTCATCGGATCGGCATCCTTATTCTCGTTATTTAATTTTTCCAAATGAGGCTTGATAACTCTCATCTTAGCAGAACTTAAGTAGTTTTTATAAGTTATTGGGAATAATAATAATTTGATTGCGAATGTTAAAAGAATAATTCCAATTCCAATGGATACTCCTAGGTATTCCAATATGAATTGGAATATAGGGTAGAGTACATATTGGTTAACTCCTCTAAATATTCCCCAACCTAGGTTAATTTCATCTTCCAACTCTAAGTTTCCATCTTTTATTGATGCCAATAAATCGAAATCATTTGGTCCAAAAAACAAATCAAAATCGTAATAATTGTCTTTGGATGCACTAAACTTTAAAGGCGCAACTGCATAATATTTTTTTAAATAAGTTGTGTCTTCTTCTTTGTAGTTAATGGACATAAATGGATTTTTAAACCCATCTCCATTGTCAATCAGAATGTTTGAGAAAAATTGTTGTTTGAATGATATCCAATCTGTTGTGAATTCGGATGTTTCGCTATCTTCTTGACTTCTTTCGCCTAACCAATCATACCCGTCTGCCTGCGAGTGCCAAAAAACAGAAGCACTTTGTCTTTCTATTGAAATACTTTTTTCGATAGAACTTGGGACTTGATTCCATTCTAATTTAAGAGCACCGTCTTCAATAGGAAGGATTGAGCGTTCAAGACCAATCATATTGATATCAAAATCAACTAAATAGTCATCAGCATTCAAGGTGTAAACGTATTCAATTTTACCTTTTCCATCATCAGAGTTTAAGGTAAAAGAAATACTGTTTGAACCTTCAGTAACTTTTAGTTTTTGAGCAGAAGGCGTAAACTTAAAGGCATCTGTACTTTGCTCTCTATTAGAATGTAAGAATTTAATTACTTGCGAATTCCCTTCACCTTCAAAAATGGTTAATTCTCCTTGTTGGTTTAAATGGTAATCTTCATAAGATTTATATTCTTTTAACACAGCTTTAGATACATAAGCACCATTTGTATTGATGTGTAATCTTAATTTATTGTTCTCGATGATTATTTCATCCGCTTTTAAATTAGCCGAATTAGCAAAAAGACCATACTGATCTTTCAATTTTTCATTTTGAATTTTAAACCTTATTTTTTCTTCGTAAGTTAAACTAGAATCGATTTTTTGAATTTTGACTGGATCCGCAGGTTTTACGCTAGTTTCAGTTATAACTGTATCTGGTTTTTGGTTATTAAAGGCTTCAATATTTGCCTTTTGTTGATCGATAGGTACTTCCTTAGATCCGTTATAGGCAACAAAACCAATAACGATTCCTACTATTAATACCCAACCAATAATTTGATTCTTATCCATTATTAATTACTTATAAATCACTGTTAAACTTCTAAATCATACGTTTTCTAAAGCAGCTTTTACAAACCCAATAAATAGTGGGTGAGGATTAGCTACAGTACTTTTATATTCTGGGTGAAATTGAACTCCAATAAAATATGGATGATTTTTAATTTCAACTACTTCAACTAATCCTGTGTCACTATTAATCCCGGTAGCCTTCATTCCTGCTTTTTCGAAATCATCTTTATAAAAGTTGTTAAATTCATATCTATGGCGGTGTCTTTCCGAAATTTCTCTTGTGCCGTAAGCTTGATGAGCAATAGAACCTTCTTCTAACGAACAAGGATAAGCTCCTAATCTCATGGTTCCACCCATATTTCTGATTTTCTTTTGCTCTTCCATTAGATCAATAACAGGGTGTTTCACGTCGCTATTGATTTCCTTTGAAGAGGATTCTAATCCCATTACGTTTTGGGCAAATTCAACAACTGCACATTGCATTCCTAAACAAATACCAAAAAAAGGAGTTTTGTTTTCTCTTGCAAATTTAACGGCTGCGAGTTTCCCTGCTATTCCTCTTTCTCCAAATCCTGGTGCAACTAGAATACCGTTTAGATGTCCTAGTTTTTCTTGTGCGTTCTCGCTGTTTATACCTTCTGAGTGAATCCATTCTAATTCAACACTACATTCATTATTAGCACCTGCATGAATAAAACCCTCCGCGATTGATTTGTAAGAATCTTTTAATTCAATATATTTTCCAATTAATCCAATTTTTACTGAATTTTTAGGGTTTTTTAATCTTTTAAGGAAAGACTTCCATGTTTTTAATTCTGGCTCTTCACCCAATTCTAGGCCTAATTTTCTGATGGCAACTTTATCTAATTCCTCTTCCATCATTAATAATGGAACATCATATATTGTTTTGGCATCTAAAGAAGCGATTACCGCTTGTGGCTCAACATTACAGAATCGTGCAATTTTATTTCTTACTTCTCTTGGGATTTCATGTTCTGCTCTACACACTAAGATGTCTGGTTGCAATCCATATTCTAATAGTTTTTTAACAGAATGTTGAGTTGGTTTCGTTTTTAATTCACCAGATGCGGCTAAGAATGGAATAAGTGTTAAATGAATTACTAGACAGTCACTTCCTAGTTCCCACCTTAGTTGACGAACAGATTCAATGTAAGGTAACGATTCGATGTCTCCAACGGTACCACCAATTTCTGTAATTACAACATCCCAATTGCCGTTTTCGCCTAATAACTTAATACTAGATTTTATTTCATCGGTAATGTGTGGGATAATTTGAACAGTTTTCCCTAAATACTCACCCTTTCTTTCCTTGTTTATTACATT
>Ga0257114_1002542_pt1 | contig 12146 bp, 12 predicted proteins | sample SI112_10mmetaG_FD_190149 | JGI IMG/M metagenome (GOLD analysis project Ga0257114, IMG submission 190149) | Marine microbial communities from Saanich Inlet, British Columbia, Canada - SI112_10m | ecosystem: Environmental > Aquatic > Marine > Inlet | place: Canada: British Columbia | collected... | reverse complement strand
TTTTTGTTGGATCATCCAAGTTCTCTCTATCAAAATATTCAGAAATAGAATCTTCCATTTTTTTTCCAATTTCTTTGATTTCGTTTAGTGTCTTTGTATCATTGCTCATTTTCTCTTTTTCTTTTATTTTTTCGTAAATTTGAGCAGCTTGAGCATTTAATCTAGCTTCAGAAACAATTTTTAACTGCTTCCTGTCAGTAATGGGAGCAGTTGTACATGACGGTAATATAAGACTGCCACATCCACAACCAACATAAGACAAAAATTTTCTTCTATTCATTTTAAAATATAATTGATAATATCATTTTTATTATGAATCTTAATAATAAAATTCTATTAGTATTATTTATTGTTGCAATAGCTTTTGTAGTCTATTCAAGTTTTAACTGATTATATGGATAAAAAACCTAAAAGAAAATCTTTATCATTAACACTTCGAAACTATTTCATTACTGGGGTAGTTGTTTTAATACCAATCGGTTTTACTCTATACCTTAGTAAAATTTTAATTGGCATATCTTCAAATTTAATTCCAAAAAATCTTAACCCCAATCATTATTTACCTTTTGATATCCCAGGAATAGAAATTCTAATTTCAATATTATTAATAACTATAGTAGGGGGGTTATCTTTATCATTCTTTGGTAGAAGAATTTTAAAGTTAATTGATGATTTATTTAAAAGAATTCCTTTTCTAAGAACTGTTTATTCGGCAATTGTTCAAATGACCGAAACATTTTCTAAAAAAGATGATAATAAAAAAAGTGTTGTATTAATAGAATATCCAAGAAAAGGTGTTTGGGCAGTTGGTTTTGCTACAAAAGAAAATACTGGAGAAATGGCAGATAAAACAAATAAAAAATTAATTAATGTTTTTGTTCCTACTACACCAAATCCGACAAGTGGTTTTTTGCTAATGTTTCCAATTGAGGACGTGATTTATTTAAATATGAGTTTTGAAGAAGCTTCTAAATTTATTGTTTCTGCTGGAACATCGAATAAACAACCTTAAGCAATATCATTTATAATATCAGCTCTATCATATAATTTTATCAGTGGTTTAAACTTGCTTATATTTTCATTTTGATTTTCAATTCTTCTAATTTCTTTTTCCGCAAGAAGAAAAAGATCACTATTATGAACAGGATCAGCTAATTTGAAATTCTTTATACCACTTTGTTTAAATCCCAATATATCACCAAATCCCCTAATTTTCATATCCTCTTCTGAGATATAAAAACCATCATTAGATTCTTTTAAAATATTTATTCTTTTTTTAGCATTTTCACTTAAGTTTGATTTAAACATTAATATACATGTTGAATCTTTACTACCTCTTCCGACACGACCTCTAAGTTGGTGTAATTGAGACAATCCAAATTTATTAGCATTTTCTATTATAATTACATTAGCGTTAGGAAAATCTATGCCAACCTCAATAATTGTTGTGGATACTAAAATTTGAAATTTTTTTTTTAAAAAATTATCTAATATTATTTCTTTATCATTTATATCAGTTTTACCATGTAATAAAGAAACTTGATTTGGAAAAAGTTTTTCTAAATATTCAAATTTTTTAACAGCAGATGAGTGATCTAATTTTTTAGACTCTTCTATTAATGGACAAACCCAAAAAATTTGATTGCCATATTTTATTTCCTTTTTAATAAATTTAATAACATCATCAATCTTACTTTCTAGTTTACTGTAAGTTTTAATGGGTTTTCTTGATTTAGGCTTTTCTCTAATAATAGAAAGATCCATATCGCCATATAATGTCATCGTTAGAGTTCTAGGGATAGGTGTTGCGGTCATTAACAAAACATCACAATTATTACCACCTTTGTCAGATAAAAGTTTTCTCTGATTAACACCAAATTTATGTTGTTCATCTATAATTATTAGTCCTAAGTTATAAAAATTAACTTTTTTTTGAAAAATAGCGTGAGTTCCAAAAATTATATTTATTTCATTATTAGATAATTTTTTTAATATTTCTTTTTTATTTTTGTATTCAGATTTACCAGATATTAATTCTATATTTATTTCTTTTGGAAAAAGTTTTTTAGCAAAATTATAGTGTTGTCTTGCTAGTATTTCAGTAGGAGCCATTACTGCTACTTGAAATCCGGAATTTATACTATTGTAGGCAGCCAATAAAGACACAATAGTCTTTCCACTACCAACATCTCCTTGAAGTAATCGAAACATTTTGTTTGTCGAAGAAAGATCATTGTTAATTTCTTCTAATGTTTTTTTTTGGTCATTTGTTAGGGTAAAATCTAATTTGTTTATAATTTTATTTTGTTTAGTTTTATCTAAAAACTTTTTCTTTTTTTTAATTTTCTTAATTTTTTTTCTAATTTCCGAATTTACTAAAAAAGTAGAAAATATTTCATCAAATGCTAAACGTTGGTAAAAATTTTTCTTAAATTTTCCAATATTTTCTGGCTTATGCAATTCAATAATTGCCTCATTCCATTTTACATTTCCAAATTTATCTAAAATATTACTTGAATGCCATTCACTTAAAATTGGTAAATTTTTTATAATTTGATTAATAATTTTATTGTAAATTTTTTCAGAAATTCCTTCAGTTAAAGAATAAGTATTATGTTTTTGTTTTATTAGAGATGAATCTTCAGAAACATACTTTGGATTGGTTAGTTGGTATTTATTTCTAAAAAAACCAATTTTTCCGCTAATTATTATTTCTTTTCCAATAGGAAGAATTTTTCTTACGTAACCTTCGTAACTATTAAAAAAAACACAATCAATTTCACCTGTCTCATCAGAACAAGAGACTTTATTTGGAAGGTTTCTTAACCTTGGAAATTGGTATTTTATCGGTGTAATGGTAATAGTATGGTTTTCACCTATTTTTAAATCTTTTATTTTTGTTGAGTGACTTCTGTCTGTAAATGATTTTGGTAATTTCCATAACAGGTCAAAAATATTATTAATTTTTTTCTTTTTTAATAAATTGGTTGTTTTTACGCCAACGCCTTTTAAATTAGATAAATCTGACAATAAATATTCATAATTACTTTTATTAACCATAAAGTAATAATATATTATAATTATGACTCTCAACATAGACCAATTAAAAAAAAAAATTATTTATCGTTCAAATTATCGTGGCACAAAAGAAATGGATAAACTTTTAGGTGCATTTACCAAAAAATATATTGAGTCATTAAACATTAAAGATCTTAAGGATTTGGAAGAATTATTAGATATAGATGATTCTAACCTATACAATTTTTATAATGATTTGCATTGTGAAATTAAAATCAAAGATAGCTACATCTACAAACTATTCAAAGAATTTAAATATAATATTGATTGAAATTAGTGGCGGAAGGACTGAGATTCGAACTCAGGAAAGAGTTGCCCCTTTGCCGGTTTTCAAGACCGGTGCATTCAACCACTCTGCCATCCTTCCGTGAGAAGTGTTTTATTATTATAAATATTTAATTCAACCAAAAAATAGTCTAATAAAAGCAACAACTAATTAATCTGTTTAATTTCTATGAATAAAGAATTTAATAAAGGACTATTCTTAGCTGGACTTGGTTCTTTTTGGTGGGGATTTTTTGGAGTTCTTTATTTTAAATATATTACATATATAGGACATATAGAATTGGTTGTTCATAGATGCCTGTGGACAACATTTACTTTAATAATAACAACATTTCTTTTTTCGAAATGGAAAATTTTTTTCACAATAATAAGAAATAAAAAAAATTTATTTTATTTGTTCTTATCTGGTTTTCTTATCTTTATTAATTGGGGTGTATGGATTTATGCTATAGCAACTAATAGGATAATTGATGCTAGCTTTGGTTATTTTATGATGCCAATTTTAAGTGTTTTGTTCGGTTATATTTTTTTTAAAGAACAACTTAACAAAAAAAGAATTCTATCAATATTATTAGTTGTTATTTCAATTTTATATTTAATTTTGATAAGCTTTAAATCATTACCGTGGGTCGGAATTATAGTTGCTTTAAGTTGGGGATTTTACAATCTAATTAGAAAAAAAATAAATATTGATACTGATATAGGCCTTTTAATAGAAAGCCTATATATTTTACCATTTGCTTTAGTTGCTTTTTACTTCATAACAATTAATGGTCATAACGATTTTGAATTATCAAATCCACCAATGATGTTATTTATTTTTCTGGCAGGTCCAATGACAGTGATACCATTATTTTTATATGTTAGAGGTGTTGAATTATGTGGTTTAGGACCAACAGGCATGATTTTTTATATCACACCTACATTGCAATTTATACTAGGCTATTTTTATTATAATGAACCTTTTTCAATGGAAAAATTAGTTAGTTTTATTTTTATATGGATTGCTGTAATTATATACTTGAAGGACTTATATGAAACTAATTAAATATATATTAATCATTTTTATTATTAGTTTCACATCATCATTCTCAAATGATCAGATTAATTTTCAAAAATGGAAAAAAAATTTTAAAAAAATTGCATTAAAAAATAATATATCCGAAACAACTTTTGACATTGTAATGGCAAAAGTTAAATTCCTACCAGATGTTATAAAATATGATAGATATCAACCAGAATTTTATGAAAATACTAAAACTTATATTTCAAAAAGAACATCCAAAAAAAAAGTTTCAAAAGGAATAGATTTTTATAAAGACAACTTAAAGCTAATAAACACAATTGAAACTAAATATAAAATTGAAAAAGAACTTCTCTTAGCTTTGATGGGAATAGAAACTAATTTTGGAACTTATGTTGGTAAAATGGATATTTTATCTTCTTTGGCAACACTAAGTTTTGACAAAAGAAGATCTGATTTTTTTTCAAATGAATTGTTAATACTACTAAGTTTAATTGAAAAAGACCAAATAGATTACAAAACTTTATACGGCTCATGGGCTGGTGCATTTGGTTTTTTTCAATTTATGCCATCAACAATGAAAAACTACGCAATAGATTATGATAATGATAATTATATTGATCTCAAAAACAATAATGATGCGTATGCCTCAGCAGCTAATTATTTAAGTAAAATAGGTTGGAAAGATGATCAGCCATGTTTTTACAAAATAGATTTATCAAAAGAAATACCTAAAAAATATTTAAACGTTTCTGCAAAAAATTTACATGACAAAAAAAAATTAAAATACTTCAGGAAATATATATCCAATAACCAAAATTTAGATAAAAAATTCGACAATTTAACTGCATCAATTATTACACCTGATAAAGATATTATTCCAGATGCTGAAAATTTAAATCCTGCTTATATAGTCTTTAATAACTATGAGATTATATTAAAATGGAATAGGTCTCTAAGATTTTCATTAGCTGTTTGCACACTTAAAGATAAGTTTAACAATGAATTATAAAAATTTATTAATAATTTTTTTTTTTATTTTTTTGACTAGTTGTGAACAATATAGTTCAAACAAAATAATTATAAATCAAGAAATACCGAGTAAATATAAAAATTCAGGTTTTGCATTAATTTATAAAGATATCTTGAAAAACGAAAAGTTAATATCAATGAAAATAGATAATAGATCATTGCTAATATTTCATAAAAATTTAAAAAAAAATTCATTTGTAAAAATAACAAATCCTAAAAATCAAAAAACAATAATTGCAAAGGTAACATCAAATAAAGCAAAATTTTCTGATTTTTATAATTGTGTAATTACATTAAGAATTGCAGAAGAATTATTGCTCGATCCAAAAGAACCTTATGTAGATTTAGTTTTAATTTCTCAAAATTCCACTTTTATTGCTAAAAAAGCTAAAACTTTCAATGAAGAAAAAAATGTTGCTGAAAAAGCACCTGTTGATGGTATCAAAATTGATAATCTTGGTAGTGATGATATTAAAATAAAGACTCTTAATAAAAAAAAAAATTTCAAATATTCAATAAAAATAGCAGATTTTTATTATAAAGAATCTGCTGAAAGTATGATTAATAGAATTAAAAAAGAAACTAATATAAAAAAACCTTTTATTAAAAAAATATCTAATACAAAATATAGGGTATTATTAGGCCCATTTAATGATATAAAAAAAATTGAAGATACCTTTAATGAAATTAAAATATTAGAATTTGAAAATTTAGAAATTTTAAAAAATGTTTAAAAAAGTATTTGTATTTATTATATTTAGTCTATCCCTAGCAGAATTTGCTAAAGCAAACCTTAATGTTAAAGCTAGAACTGCAATTTTACAAGACTTTTACTCTGGCGAAATAATTTATGAAAAAGAAGCAGATATTTCCATATATCCTGCTTCAATGACCAAAATCATGACCTCAATAATTGCTTTTGATTTGATAAAATCAGGAGATTTATCTTTAGATGAAAAATTTATAATTTCTGAAAAAGCTTGGCGATTATCAACATCTGGATACTCTTCAATGTTTATTATGGTTGGTGACAATGTATCTGTTGAAAATTTACTCAAAGGTATAATAATTGCTTCAGGAAATGATGCATGTGTTGCTTTAGCAGAAGGTATAGCTGGAACAGAAGAAGAGTTTGCTATTTTGATGACTGGAAAAGCGAGAGAAATTGGAATGGAAAATACAAATTTTGCCAATTCTTCAGGCATTAATAATCCTGAAAATTATTCAACAGTAAGAGATATTTTGTTAATGTCTAATTACTTAATTAAAAATCATCCTAATTTTTATAAAATGTTTTCTGAAAAAGAATTTACATGGGAAAGAACAGGGGGAGATCCTATAAAGCAAGGTAATCGTAATCCATTACTTTATAAAAACTTGGGTGCAGACGGAATTAAAACTGGATATTTAGCAGTTGAAAAATATTCATTGGCTTCATCCATAAATCGTAATGGAAGACGTTTAATTGCTGTTGGTAGCGGGTTTAATACAAAAAATGCAAGGTCAAAAGAAAGTTCAAAATTACTAACGTACGGCCTTACTAATTATGATTTAGTAAAAATATCCAATACAAATGAATCTTTGCATAAAGTCGATGTATGGCTGGGTAAAGAAAATAGTGTGGATGTTTACACAAATCAAGATATTTATAAAACTATCAAAAAAGCTAAAAAAAAACTTTTAAAAGTTTCTGTTAAATATGAAGGACCGGTAGAAGCTCCAATTAAAAAAGATGAAAAGGTTGCTATTTTAAAAGTTGTTTATGATGATGAGTTAGTTGGTGAATACGATTTACTTGCCTCAAAAGAAGTTAAAAAAGTAAATTTTGTATCAAGATTGTTAAAATCACTTAATTATCTCATTTGGGGCGATGTCTAAAAAACCAATTATAGTTTTTGAAGGTATAGAGGGTAGTGGCAAAAGTCACCATATATCTGTAGTTTCAAAATATCTTACTAAAAAAAAGATTAATCATGTAAAAATAAGAGAGCCAGGTGGCAATCCAAATTCAGAAAAAATAAGAAAATTAATCTTAAATAATAAGTCTAGTTTTAATCAAAATACAGATTTGTTATTATATATGGCAGCGAGAAGTGAGAATATAGATATTATAAGAAAATCATTTAATAAAAAGATTATACTTATTGATCGATTTACAGACTCAACAATAGCATATCAGCACTATGGTATGGGTATAGATCTCAATTTAATTAAAACTTTGAATAAATACTTGCTTCAAAATATAAAAGTGAGTTTCACATTTTTGAATATAGTTAATAAGAAAAATCTTCAAAAAAGACTTAAAAAACGAAAAACATTAAATAGATATGATAAATTTAAAATATCTTTTTATAACAGAGTTCAAAAAGGATTTATAAAATTATCAAAAGAACAAAAAAACAAATATCAATTGATTAATTCAAATTTAGAGATAAAAAAAAATGAAAAACTACTTTTAAGTAAAATAGATAAATTGATAAAATGAATTTAGACCCAGTAAATCAATTATCTTTATATGGTCACCATTCAGAATTTTCTAATTTCATTAAACTCTATAAGTCGGAAAAATTGCCTAACAAAATATTATTATCCGGTCAAAAGGGGATTGGTAAATCCACTTTGGCTTATCATATTATTAATCATATTTTGTCAATTAATGAGGATTTCTCTTATGATACTAAAAATTTTAAAATTAACCCTGACAACAAATCATTTAAATTGATTTTAAATAAATCTAATCCTAACTTTATTTCTATTGATATTGATGATGATAAAAAAAGTATCGATATCAATCAAATTAGAAATTTGATTTTAACTTTAAACAAATCATCATTTAATTCAAAACCGAGATTTGTCCTTATAGATAATATTGAACTCCTAAACATCAATTCAGTTAATGCGTTATTAAAAATATTGGAAGAACCAAACGATAATATTTATTTTATATTGATTAATAATAATAAAAAAATATTACCTACACTTAAATCAAGATGCCTTAACTACAACATTAACCTTAATTCAGATCAATCCATTGATATTATAAACAAAATTCTTGATAAAAATTGTCTGAATTTAGTACATGAACAAATATTAAATCATTATATCACGCCAGGTTCGATGCTAAATTTACTAAATTTTGCAATTAAAAATGATTTTGATTTAAAGGTAATTAATTTAAAAGATTTAATAAAAAAAATTATAATGGAAAAAAAATATAAAAAAGATCAATTTATTAAGCAACTATTATATTCATTAATCGAGATCTATTTTAGAAATAATGTTTCAATTGATAATATTAGAATTTTAAAAATACAAAATTACTTTTTAAAAAAGATCAATAATACAAAAATCTTTAATCTTGATGATGAATCATTGTTTATAGAACTTGAAGATGTAGTTTTAAATGTATAAAACTTTTTATATTACGACACCTATTTACTACCCATCAGCAAAGCCACATATGGGTCACGCTTATTCTAGTATAATTGCAGATTTTTTTGCCAGATTTAAAAGAATAGATGGTTTTGATGTTCAATTTTTAACTGGTACTGATGAGCATGGACTAAAAATACAACGTTCTGCAGAAAAACAAAATATTGATCCTTTAGAATTCTGTAATAAAATAAGTAAAACATTTAGAGACCTCTCTCAAACGTTAAATTTAACTAATACAGATTTTATTAGAACTACTGAAGACAGACATAAAAAAACTGTTCAACATTTATGGAATGAGCTTAAAAAAAATGATGATATTTATTTATCAAAATATTCTGGTTGGTATTCAGTATCAGATGAAGCATTTTATAATGAAGATGAAATAGAAGATGTAGATGGTGTTAAAAGATCTATTTCATCAAAATCACCTGTTGAATGGATAGAGGAAGAGTCTTATTTTTTTCGATTATCTAAATGGGAAAAACCTCTACTAGATTATTATGAATCACATCCAGATTTTATTGCACCTGAGTCTAGGAAAAATGAAGTTATAAGTTTTGTTAAAAATGGATTAAGAGATTTGTCTGTTAGTAGAAAAAGTTTTTCTTGGGGAATAAAAGTTCCTAACAACGATGATCATGTTATTTATGTTTGGCTAGATGCATTGACGAACTATATCAGTGCTTTAAATTATCCTGATGCTAATAATAAGTTATTTAAAAATTTCTGGCCTGCTTCAATACATTTGATAGGCAAGGATATCTTAAGATTTCATGCCGTGTATTGGCCAGCTTTTCTTTTAGCGGCCAAAATAGAATTGCCATTAAAAGTTTATGGTCATGGATGGATTCTTTCAGGTGATGAAAAAATGTCTAAATCGAAAGGTAATATTTTAGATCCAATCGAAATAATTAATGAATACGGTATAGATCCATTAAGATATTATTTAATAAAAGAAGTGTCTTTTGGAAATGATGGAAATATATCCCAAGAAAGACTTGAAGATTGTGTAAATAGCGATCTTGCTAATAATTACGGAAATTTATGTCAGCGTGTTACAGCATTTGCTATAAAGAATTGCAATAGTCAGGTACCAAAGGATATAAAGCTTGAAAAAGAGGATCTGATGATTTTAGATAAATATAAAAATAATTTAACTAAAATAAGAGATAAAATAGATACTCAGGATATCAATTTTTATATAGATTTTATAATAAATTCTTTATTTGAAGCTAATAAATATTTTAACGATCAAGAACCATGGAAAAAAAAAGAAGACCTAGTTAGATTAAACACAATAGTTTTCACAACATTAGAAATTGTGAGAAAAATCAGTTTTTTGCTTTATCCAATAATTCCTCAATCAACGATAAAAGCTTTAAAAATTTTTGATCTCAATGAAAATGATATTAACTTTGCTTCAGTTGGAAATAATGAAGCTTTATTAAAAGGAAGTAAACTTAATAAAATTGATATTCTTTTTAAAAAAATAGATAAAAACAATGATTGATTCACACTGCCATTTAGATCACGAACCTTTATTAGGTGATTTAAGTAATGTAATTAAACGTTCGAAAGAGGTGGGGATAAAAAAACTATTAACAATTTCAACTTCTTATGAAAGTTTTGATCGTATTAAGAATATCATTCAAAAAGATGAAATGATTTATGGCACTATTGGCATACATCCTCATGAAACAACCAAGAATAAGATTACATCAGACATCATAGTAAAAAATATCACTGAAAATGAAAAAATAATCGGTATTGGGGAAACAGGTTTGGATTTTTATTACAATAATAGTGATAAAAATGATCAAATAATTAGTTTTAAAGAACATATTGAGGCTTCTATTAAGACAAATTCTCCTTTAATTATTCACTCAAGAGATGCCGAGGTAGAAACTTTTGAAATATTAAGCGAATATAAGAACCAAAATCTCAAAATATTAATGCATTGTTTTACTGGTAGCAAAGATTTTGCAAAAAAACTTTTAACATTGAATGCTTTTTTTTCTGCTAGTGGTATTATCACCTTTAAAAATTCATTAGAGTTACAAGAAACATTTAAATTTTTGCCTCTTGATAGAATTTTAATAGAAACAGATAGTCCCTTTTTAGCACCTGTTCCAAACAGAGGTAAAAAAAATGAACCGTCTTTTATTGATTACACGGCTCAAAAACTAGCTGATATAAAAAGCATTTCTAAATCTGAGATAGCAAATCTTACAACAAATAACTTTAATAAACTTTTTTTTAATTAATATTATGAAGTTTGTAATTCTTGGATGTGGAAGTTCAATGGGTGTACCTCGACCAGATGGTCATTTTGGAAATTGTGATCCTAAAAATATAAAAAACTATAGAACTCGATGTTCAGCTTTGGTTAAAACAAATAATGAAAATATTTTGATTGATACTTCTCCAGACTTACGACAACAACTTTTAAGACATAAAATAAAAAAGATTAATAAAGTTCTTTACTCACATATGCACGGTGATCAAACACATGGTATAAATGATTTAAGATCATTTTATATTAATAGTAAAAAACAAATTAATGTGTATGCAGATAAACATACATCTAAATATCTTAAAGAAACGTTTTCTTATATTTTTAAAAGTTACTCTAAAGAATATCCAGCGACCCTAAAATTAAACAACTTACCAAAAAATATATATTTAGAAAATAAAAGAAATAAGATAAAATCTATTTTGGTTGAACATGGAAAAGTCAAATCTAATTGTTTTATTATTGATAAAAAATTAGCTTATATTAGCGACGTCAGTAAAATATATTCTAAAGATTTTAAAGATTTTAAAAATCTTAAATATCTAATAATTGATTGTTTATGGTATAATTACCATCCATCACATTTCAATTTGGAAACATCGCTTACAATAATAAATAAATTTAAGCCAAAAAAAGCATATTTAACTAACCTTTCGCCAGTTTTGGATTATAAAATTTTAAAAAAAAAATTACCAAAAAATGTTGCTCCAGCCTATGATGGGTTGACTATATCACTATAAAATTTGTTCTATTTTTTTTACAACTTTATTGGATAATGGTCCTGTAAAGGAAGCGAATGTGTCTTCAATTTTTCCATCTTTATTAATCAAAATTTTATGAAAATTCCATTTTGGAACTGTAGATTTTCCAAATGTATCTTTTGCCCATATGTATATGGGGTGAGCATTAGCACCTTTGACTTCATATTTACTTGTCATTGGAAAAGTGATGTTAAAATTTGTTTCACAAAAATTTTTAATCTCTTTCTCTGAACCTGGT
>Ga0257114_1002539_pt1 | contig 12148 bp, 7 predicted proteins | sample SI112_10mmetaG_FD_190149 | JGI IMG/M metagenome (GOLD analysis project Ga0257114, IMG submission 190149) | Marine microbial communities from Saanich Inlet, British Columbia, Canada - SI112_10m | ecosystem: Environmental > Aquatic > Marine > Inlet | place: Canada: British Columbia | collected... | reverse complement strand
CAGGTAAACCGCCTTGTGTTTTTTGATTGAATCAATGGCCACCTGTCCTCTTTCGGCTTTACCGATCATGCCCATCAAACCTGTTTTATCCAGCAAGGCATCTGTGAATTTGTCCATGCGCGTTGCCGTTGTTGGGCCTGCAGGGCCAACCACTTCATCACGCACAGGATCAACAGGACCCACGTAGTAAATAAATTTACCATTTAAATCGACGCCTTCCGGAAGCCCTTCACCACTGTCCAGTAACTGCAGGATGCGTTTATGGGCAGCATCACGGCCTGTCAACATGGTGCCTGAAAGCAGAAGCGTTTCACCGGGTTGCCACTGGGCAATATCTTCCCGGGTCACAGTATCCAGATTCACCCGACGGGCAGTAGGTCCTGCATCCCAGGTAATTTGCGGCCAGTCGCTGAGTTTAGGCGGTGTAAGTTCTGCCGGGGCACTGCCATCCAGTACAAAATGAATATGACGGGTAGCCGCACAATTAGGAATAATAGCCACCGGCAAGGAAGCCGCATGCGTAGGAAAGTCTTTAATCTTTACATCCAGAACCGTTGTGAGCCCTCCCAGCCCCTGAGCACCAATGCCAAGATCATTCACTTTGTCCATGAGTTCCAGGCGCAATTCTTCTACTCTGTTATTTGCTCCCCTGGCACGCAGTTCATCGATATCGACAGGATCCATCAGGGATTCCTTGGCCAGTATCATTGCCTTTTCTGCGGTGCCACCAATACCTATTCCAAGCATGCCTGGCGGGCACCAGCCTGCCCCCATCGTGGGAACCGTTTTTAGTACCCACTCGACAATATCGTCACTGGGATTGAGCATGGCAAACTTTGCCTTGTTTTCTGAACCACCCCCTTTGGCAGCAACATCAATTTCGAGAGTGCCACCTGACACGATAGTGGTATGAATAACAGCCGGCGTATTGTCACCGGTATTTTTTCTGGCACCAGCAGGATCGCTGAGAATGGAAGCACGCAACACATTGTCAGGATGAGTATAGGCGCGCCTTACCCCTTCATTGATCATCTCTTCCAGGCTTGATTCACCATCCCACTGAAGATTCATACCGGCTTTAACAAACACGGTCACAATGCCGGTGTCCTGACAGATTGGACGCTTGCCTTCAGCGCACATCCGCGAGTTAATTAAAATCTGTGCCATGGCATCTTTTGCCGCTTGAGATTCTTCACGCTCATAAGCACGGTGCACGGCCTGGATAAAATCCAGAGGATGATAGTAGGAAATAAATTGCAGGGCGTCAGCGACACTCTGGATTAAATCTTCCTGACGAATAAGGGTCATGTATCAAACTCCTGAAAAATCTGTCCTTACCTGAACACCCCATAAGCCGAAAGAAAAAATGCTCAAGCAGGGTCTGTATGCGAAGCAAGGTGGTTTGCGCTAGAATAATGCATGAATTTTATCATGCTTTACCCGATGCTACCCGAACACAGTGTATTTATAATCATGAACAAACGCCTCAACAGCCATATATTAATTGCCGCCTTATTCGCACTTGCTTTTGCGTTTAACAGTAGTGCTGTCTCTGCCCAGACACCATTTACCGTTGTTTTTCTGGGGGATTCACTCACTGAGGGATATGGCCTGGATGAAAGTGAATCCTACCCCAGCCTGATCGAAACCAAATTGAGTGCAGAGAATATGTCGCATATTCGCGTAATCAATGCGGGAGTCAGCGGTTCTACATCTGCCAGCGGACTTGGCAGACTGCAATGGTATATCCGTTCACAACCAGATTTACTGGTGTTGTCGCTGGGTGCTAACGATGGTTTACGCGGTTTGAGTGTAGAAGAAATGAAAGCCAATCTCTCCAACACCATTACCTATGCATTGGACAATGACGTAGACGTAATTCTTACCGGCATGCAAATTCCTCCTAATTATGGCCCGGAATATACTCAGGAATTTGCCAGTGTTTTTCCAGATCTGGCAGCACAATATGGCATTCCCCTGATGCCTTTCCTGCTTGAAAATGTCGCGGCTATTACAGAACTGAACCAGGCTGACGGCATTCATCCCAATGTCAAAGGCACTCGCATTGTTGCTGACAATCTGTACCGCTTCCTGCGTCCCTATTTACCTGAAGCTTGATTATTTCTCTTTCTCTCAACATCAAATTTACAGCTTCCTGGATTTTACAATCTGAATTTTTTCTATATGTGCGCCACTTAAAGGGGCATCGGCGGAGTTGGCAAGAATCTCTGGCATATATTTAAGAGTTAACTCTTTTCCCATCAGCTCGGCCTGAATAACACTTCGAGTATGAGACTTTTCTCTCTCCATAAGAACCGAATGAGATTCCAGCCCCTCAGTCTGGATCAAATGAAAGCCTCGAATCACTTCATCTGCATCGATGAGCTTTTTCCCCAGTTCACGCGTCCAGGCTTTAAAAATATTTTGTCGAAACGCAATCACTTCTTCGGTCAACATGGAAGATGAGGTAAAAATAAACCAGTTTTTAACCTCTATCTCTTCCATCTTATAGGTACTGCTATCCCAGGAAAATTGAATTATTTTCTTTTTCGTTACCAGAAACAAATCAAAAGGGTTGTATTGAGAAAATTCAACACTTTCCAGCCACGCACTGACTGCAACAACGCCACCCTGTTCAAGCGCCTGCGGAATTATAGTACCGCGTGATTTCGGGTTAATTATCTCCGGTGCCTGGTAACGATTCAGTAGACACAAAATTACACCCTTGTTGTTTGCGCCAAACCACGTACCACCACTCCTGAGATCAACCGGATAAAACAATCGCGAAGCATTACTCGATTTGGAATAGAGAACGCCAGCTTCCTTGCGTGTACGAAGCTCATCTCTATTCATGGTTACGACACAGCGTTTTTTACCGCTATAAATAGTCAACGTACACATGGGAGCATCCCAAATAATGTGAAAGATGTTTCATGAAAAATTTTAAAGAAAACGAGAGATCGACTCTACGGCTAATGAATTTATATATTGGCACTGATAATAAAAGGACAGTAACTTTCAAAAACCTTTCTGTGTTTATGGAATTGCATCTTTTGATCTGAAACTGAACTTTGGATAGATCAAAAAAATACAAGTCTGACACTGGATAATACTGTACATTCCTTATCCAGGGGAGCCTCCTGTGTTTTCATTGCCATAGTGAGATGACTGCTTTATTCTTCCAAACTTTTAATCCTGTTGAAGTTACTGATGATTCTTGAAATTAAAGATCTATACAAATCCTTCCAGACAGTTGCCAACCCTGACCCCATAGAGGTTCTGAATAACCTTAACCTGGAAATGGAAGCCGGTGAAACCCTGGCAATTCTGGGTCAATCAGGCAGTGGTAAGTCTACCCTCTTAACGCTGCTGGCAGGTCTGGACAGTCCTACATCGGGCTCCATTATTCTTAATGATCAGGACATGCATGAGCTTGATGAAGAGGCATTATCAAAATTTCGCGCCAAGAACATTGGCATTATATTTCAACAATTTCATTTGATGTCGCATCTCACTGCACTTGAAAATGTGAGTCTGCCTCTTGATCTTTTCAAGGATAGTCAGGCTTCTGAAAAAGCCCATGAGGCACTTGAGCATGTCGGACTTGGAAAACGCCTGGAGCATTTTCCTCATCAACTCTCCGGTGGCGAATGTCAGCGCGTTGCTATCGCTCGCGCCATGGTAGTACGACCCAGCATTTTGCTGGCAGACGAACCCACCGGCAATCTCGACAGCACTACTGGCGCCCATGTCAGCGACATGATTTTTGACCTGGTAGACAAACACAAGATGACTTTACTTTTTGTAACTCACAACGAACAACTCGCAATGCGTTGTGCCCGACAACAGCGCCTGCAAGATGGCAGCTTTGTGTAGGAAGGACTTTAGTCCCGAAGAATTCGCGAATAAAAGCGCTCCTGCAATATGTATTGTACAAAGTAGGTATAAATAATTATGCTCTGGTTGCATCTGGCAATTAAAGAAATCACCAATAACTTCAAGTTCAGCATATTTTTCATGCTGAACCTGAGCATTGGCTTGATTGGTTTTATCGCGCTGGATTCTTTCAAAAGCTCCATTGATCAACATCTGCAAAACAACTCGAAGTCCATCCTCACAGCGGATGTGCAAATTTCTTCTCGCTTCCCATTGACGGAGCAGGAATATGAGCTAACCGAAAACATTCTGGACACCCGAATCCTCTCCGTCTCAGACCAGGTCAGTTTTCTGTCTATGGTCGCGGGTGATGAAAACTCCAGAATGAGCACACTTATTGGTATTGATGGCAACTACCCACAATACGGCGACATTATTTTGCAAAATGCCGGCCCTATCTCACTCGCCGGTGGACCTGCTGAATTAATCATAAATGACAATATCTGGGTTGCCCGCGATCTGATGGTCATCCTGGAACTGGAAGTAGGTGACAGGCTTAAAATCGGTGACAGAGAATTCACCATTGCTGATGTAATCCTTGAAGATCCCAGCAGCACCATATCGGTGATGTCCAATTTTCCAGCCATTTATATGGGTCTGGATCAGATAGACAGTACAGGTTTGATCCAGCTTGGCAGCCGCATCACTTATTCACGTTTTTACAAATTGCCTGAAGATTACAATCTCGCCGGACTCGAAGAAGCGTTCAGGGATGCAGAACGGGAAGTCTATCGTGACACCCGTCGCCTCAGCATGACTACTCACCAGGAAGAAAGTGAAGACCTGGGTGAAGTGCTTGGCTATATGAATGACTATCTTGGACTGATTGCGCTGATAGCATTATTCCTGGCTGGCGTTGGTGCTGCATATTTGTTCAGAGCCTTCTTCACTTCTCGCTTCAAGGATATGGCGATTTTAATGTGCCTGGGTGGAACGCCAAGAGAAGCCTACAAAATGACCTTGGTACAGATTGTTCTGCTGGGTACCTTTAGTGCCGTTATTGCCAGTGCCATAGCCTTCCTCGCACTGCCCTTGTTACCCCTGCTTTTTGAAGGCTTCCTGCCCAGAGGTTTCAGCAACTCCATGGAGCTCAATTCACTGGTGCTGGCCCTGTTCATGGGCACCGCAGGCAGCATCATCTGCTGTCTGCCAATACTGTCTAAAATCTATGACCTTAACCCTATCGGTCTGTTTCATGAAAATGTTCAGCCCAGTTCCTCAGCAACCCACTGGCGCCGACATGTCAGTAGTTATGCCCCAATACTCCTGACTTTCTGGGGGCTTGCGATGTGGCAGGCGCATTCGGTTTTTGTGGGTAGCGTATTTGTTGCCGGTTTCCTGGCCGCCATATTTATTCTGGGCGCCATTGCCTGGGGAATTCTCTATAGCTGCTCTGCATTCGCCATGGGATTGAATGCGGGCAAACATGTGACGCGTAAAATTGCCTTACGCAACCTGAGTAGAAATCGACTTGGCGCTATTTCCTGTTTTCTGGCCATCGGCCTGGGTTCATTGCTGATCAACCTTATCCCGCAAATTCAAAATGGTCTGCAGGATTACATAGCCCAGCCTTCTGATTATTCGGTACCTGATTTCTTTATGTTCGACATTCAGCAAGAACAGCTGGAAGAACTGCAGGATACCATAGCCGAGCGAGGCTACTCACTTTCGTTTTTATCGCCGATGGTTCGAGCAAGACTGGAATCAGTAAATGGTCAGCAAATTGATGATCCGGAAGAGACCCCTGATGAACAACTAATGCGCAGACGCATGATGAATCTGACCTATCAGGATGCCTTGAAAGATTCCGAGAATATCGTGGAGGGTGAAACCTGGTCTGGCCCATGGGATTTCAATTCCCCGGAACTGCCCGGAATTTCTCTTGAAGAAAATTTTGCCCAGCGCATGGGACTCGAGATTGGCGACACCATGGCTTTCGATGTTCAAAGCGTGCCGGTGGAAGGACGCATTATTAATACCCGATCAGTTATCTGGAATTCGTTTCAGCCCAACTTTTTTGTTTCCTTTCAACCTGGCGTCCTGGACCCTGCCCCAAAAACATTTGTAGCCGCTATCGGCAATGTTCAGGAAACAGACCGCATCGCTCTGCAAAACAGCATCGTCAACAACTTGCCCAATATCAGCGTAATCAATGTGCAACAAATTGTAGCTCGCATACTGGATATCACTGACCAGATCAGCTGGGCGATCAGAGTAATGGCTTATTTGTCTATTTTTGCTGGCCTGGTAGTACTGTTTTCCATTGCCCGTTATGAAGTGAAATCACGCTTTTGGGAAATTAATCTGTTAAAAATTCTTGGTGCCAATTTCTCTGATGTTAAACGCATTGTTGAAATCGAATTTGGCATTCTCGGTTTTTTTGCGGCCCTTTCAGGCGTCTCTCTGAGTCTGGGCATGTCCTATGCAATATCCTTTTTTATCTTTGATGGCTTGTGGAGTTTCTCCCCCTGGACTACGGCTTTCACCATCATCGCCATCTGCGCCTTAAGCGTCTTCACTGCTTTGGTTGCCACCCTGTCTGTGTTGAAACAGAAACCTCTGGAGCTGCTGCGAGCCACCTGATTTAGCCTTGCCATCAGTTCATTAGCGGATAAATATTTTATTGTGCTACTGGCTGTCTATTTTTGATATAAATAGGGGCTATGGATTATGGTTTTTTTGACATACTCACGCTACTGGGCGCATTAGGGCTTTTCCTTTATGGCATGAAGGTGATGAGCGACGCTCTGATGGAGCTCGCGGGTGACCGGATGCGCACTATTCTGGCTACTACCACTTCAAACCGTTTCTTTGCTGTGCTCACCGGCTTCACAATCACAGCAGTAATCCAGTCTTCCTCTGCCACCACACTAATGGTGGTTAGTTTCACCAATGCCAGCCTGTTGACTCTCCCGGAAGCTATCGGCGTCATAATGGGCGCAAATATTGGCACCACAGTCACCGCCTGGCTGATCTCCATCCTGGGTTTCAAAGTCAGCATGAGCACTATTGCCCTGCCGCTGGTAGGTATCGGTTTTTTGATGTCAATGCGACCATCAAAGCAGGTGAAGCACTGGGGTTACTTTCTGATCGGATTTTCCGTGCTCTTTATCGGTCTGCAATTTCTTAAAGATTCACTGCCAGATATTGGCAGCAACCCTGAACTTCTTGCCACACTTTCCAACTACACCACCATGGGGTATGCCTCGGTATTGATTTTCATGGTCATTGGTACCTTGCTGACGCTTATATTGCAGTCCTCCAGTGCCACTATGGCCGTTACCCTGTTGATGACCTTTGAAGGCTGGATTCCTTTCGATTTGGCGGCAGCAATGGTGCTCGGTGAAAACATCGGCACCACCATTACAGCCAATCTCGCGGCCCTGATTGCCAATTATCAAGCCAAGCGTGCCGCCAGAGCCCATCTTATTTTTAACTTGATGGGCGTCGTATGGATGGGCATACTTTTCTACCCCTTTTTATCCTTCATCGATTCCCTGGTGATAAAAATCGAAGGTTTCTCGCCCTTCGTCCATGCAGCAAGCATTCCTGTTGCCCTGTCCCTGTTTCATACGCTGTTTAATATTATTAACACTTCTGTTCTGCTCTGTTTTGTCACGCTCATTGCACGCATAGTAGAACGCATGGTGCCAGAGGTTGCAGAAATAACTGAGACCATGCCCCTTGCTGAACCAAAATATCTCAATGAATCCTCTCTGGAGTATCCACAAACCGGTATGAAGGCATTGTTCGATGAGTCCATGTACTTGCTTCATCATGCAGCCTACAAGGCTATTACCCACGGCATGAGTGTTCACCGGGATGATCTCGAATCCGACCGCCACCTCAATGAAATCCTGGCAACCAGAGAAAAGGTAAACGTGGATATTGAAAGCCTTTACGACAGTACCATCAAACCTGTGTACAGCAAGATAGTGGAATATGCCACCCTCCTGCAAAGCAAGTTCGCACTGGACGAAGATAAAATAGAAATTATCAGGAATATCCTGATTGCCAACCGTATGCTGGTACATGTAGTGAAAAAAATGGCTCCCCTGCATGACAATATCATTGAATTCATGTCACTCAACAATCCCTATATCCAGGAAGAATACAACCTGATCAGGAGGCGTATTCTTAAATCCATCAGGAAAATTCATCGCTGTAACAACTCGGACAATCCACTCAAATACCTGCGTCAACTCAGCAAGGAGGGAAAAAGTGAAGAGAAACTGGAGGTGCTTGTATCGGGTCGGGTGAACAAGTTGCTGCTGGATAAAAGGATCACCAGCGAAATGGCTTCCTCCCTGCTGAATGATAGCGAAAATGCCCGCAAGATCGTGCGCGACCTGGTGAATATCGCTACCCTGCTTTACCATCCAAAAGACAAATTCACTGATCGTCTTGAAGAACAGGATAATCTGGATGAGGTTGCCGCCTGATTTACATTCTACGACCTGTAAATCCAAAGTTCCGGCATTAAAGTCTTTCCCATTAATGGATTGAGCGTGCTCAATACTGCATTTCCACCCAAACAATTAGCGCTGCTTATGAGAATGGCATGGAGCTTATAGCCGATATTACAGTGTATGTATTTTCAGCGGCGTTTATCTCAGGCTTGCTCATTACTGCCGTAAGCGGTTCAGTCAGGGCACTACAGATTTACCTGATTGTTCTTACTGCTCTGTCTATTTTTGGCATGCTACTCGGACTGATCTTCTCCCGCGGTCTGCTTATTTTTCTTCTTTTCCAGATAATTACTCTGGTGATAATTATTTTCTTTTTCATTATCGCCGGCGCTGCCGTCGGTGCAGGTATTAATCAACTGATCCACAGGAAACCATCTTTCAAAAAACTGAAGGAAAACGATCTTATTGATTATTTGCCGCTACCCGTGTTCTGTGAAATGGAAGGCCTTCCGGAACATAGAGTATTTTCAAGAATTAAAAGTGGTTTTTTTGAGGGTGGACTTTATAAAGGGAACCTTTATTGAGCCACCAGCACTTCGGTAATGTAAGTTCCTACATCGCGCAGCTGCTCGGGACTCAATGCATTTTCAAAGGCTGGCATATTTTTGCGACCATATACCACCACGCCCAGGAGATCACCCAGACCCAGTTCTGCTGTTAGCGCGGCACCACCACCCTCGCCCCCTTCACCGGTCTCCCCATGGCAAGGCGAACAAATCTGGGTATAAAGATTTTGTCCGGCAGCGAGGTCCGCAGGCCCCTGTGGCAATGTCGCCAGCAAGGCTTCCGGAGATGGCTGGTTATCTACAATTTCCTCTTCAACATATTCTTCCATGTCTCCTTCCAGAGAAAATAACCAGATACTGTCGCCCGGAGAATTTGGCGCATAAATAGTGCCACCGGCAAATGCGGCCACATACTGTTTGCCGTTATATTCAAATACAGTCACAGCTTGATGAATGCCGGTATCAGTCTGGAATTCCCACAACATATCGCCATTGCCACTATTCAGGGCGGTCAGCCGGCCATCATTCCGGCCAATAAAAACCAGACCGCCACCAGTGACAGTAGAGCCACTAAAACAACGATCTGACCATTGCTGCTGCCAGGCAACCTTGCGAGTGCTCAGATCCACAGCGGTATAAATTCCTCTGCGGGGAATACCGGTACTACCGAAGGTGTCAGTATGCTCAAACGGGACATATTCCGGGGCACTGTCACGACTTCGGGAAACCAGGGCGCCGATCTGATCAGTGGCGCAGATATACATCAGATGAGAATTGGGGTCATAGGCACTGGGAGTCCAGTTAACAAAAGAGAGCGGTCGATAAATAACAGAACCCTCCATTGGCAGTGGAGTAAAAGTCTTGCCCTCATTAACCAAGGGCCAGCCCTCGGGTGCCATATCAATGGTATGAGGCAGGATTGGATCTCCGGCCGGAATTGGCTGTGTTGCTGCTGTAGCCCGCCCGGGAACCTGCGGTACCGGGACTTCATTGATCTCGAAAAGTGGCTCTCCAGTGGCGCGATCAAGAATATACAGATAACCGGTTTTTGGTACCTGCGCGATGCCCTTCCTCATCTCGCCATCAATTTCTGCATCAAACAGGATAACCGGATTGGGAGAATCATAATCCCAGATATCATGATGGATTTCCTGGAAATGCCAGCGATACTCACCATTATGGGCATCCAGTGCCACTATGGAAGCGGTAAATAAATTATCACCGGGACGCACGCCACCGTTGAAGGTCGGATAGGCGTTGCCAGTGGTGAAATAAATCATATCCAGCTCTGGATCAACAGCCGGATTGTTCCAGATAGGCGCGCCGCCGTATTGCCAGACATCACTATCTTCAGGCCAGGTATCATGACCGAATTCACCGGGGCCCGGGACAGTATAAAAGCGCCATAGCTCTTCCCCGGTATCAGCATCATAGGCATTCATGCGGCCGCGTATACCAAGATCCCCTCCTACATAGCCAATAATAACCATACCGTCATAATAAAGGGGTGCCGCGGTCAGGCTGTAGCCCACTTCGGAATCTGCATCCTGAATCGACCACAGTACTTCGCCCGTTTGTTGATCCAGCGCCACCAGCATGGCATCCAGGCGCCCAAAAAAGACTTTGCCATCACCAATTGCCACGCCTCTGTTTGTCCAGCCGCAACATACATTGATTTTATCTTCATCCAGATTAGCGGTGTATTGCCAGAGGATATTGCCACTGACTACATCCAGTGCAAAAACATCGTTATCCCCGGTGATAATGTATAGAACGCCTTCATAAACCAGAGACTGGCCCTGGGCGGAGTTGCGTGGCCCGGTTCCTGAGCCTCTTAGTTGCGTGCGCCATTCCGCTTTTAGACCCGCGACATTGTCCCGATTAATCTGATCCAGTGGTGAGTAGCGCTGGTTGTAGGCATTGCCACCATTAGTTACCCAGTTTCTGTCCGGTGCGGCCACGAGCTGTTCTGCCGTAAAAGCTGGAGAGGCAGGAATTGAATCGGCTGCAGAAGCTTTGGGTAATGCAGAAAATGGCAGCACTGATATCAAGCAGATCCCTATTATTAATCTGAGTGTGCTAGTTTTATGAGCAAGCATGCTTATATTTCCCCCGCATATGCTTTTGGATAGTTTTATCTACAAAATTTACTCTTGTTCTTATCCAATGAATTCCATCAAGTATTCTTGTGAAATCATTAAATGCAATTTGCAAATAGAATGCAATTTTCAGCCATTGTCCGATTCAGACAATCATGGACATAATTTGCAGGTAACAATTCACATTTTCTACCGGCAAAATATGGGATAATCTGGCAACTGGAACTATTTATCACTTTAAAATTAGTAACTCAGATATGAAAAGAATTTCTCTGATTAGCAGTTTAGCAGCAGCCTGTTTGAGTTTTGCCGCCCTGGCACAGGAAAATACTGACCTGGGTGATCATCCCCAATGGGGAATGCTGGAACAGTACTGCCTGGAATGTCATAACTTCGAAGACTGGGCCGGGGAAATTGCCTTCGATATGATGAGCACCTCCAGCCTCGATGAGGAACCGGCAATCTGGGAACGTGCCGTACGTAAACTGCGTGGCCGGCTTATGCCGCCACCAGGCAGTGAGCAACCTGAGCAGGAACGAATTAATGAATTCGTCAGCTGGCTTGAAAGCTCTCTGGACGTTAACAGCAACATTCCCCGTGCCGGACATGTCCCGGTACAACGTATGAACCGGACTGAATACGCTCTCTCAGTGAATGAGCTTATCGGTGTAGAAATTGATGCAGAAGAGTATCTACCCACTGAAATAGAAGTCGACGGTTTCGATAACGTTGCAGAAGCCTTGAGTATCTCGCCATCATTTCTTAATCAATATATTCGCGCCGCCCGACAAGCCGCCAGTCTGGCAGTTGGTAATGCCCAGGCTAAAACTGCTGTTGCTTATTACGCTCCCTCCGGGGGCAGTCAAACCACCTACCAGGACGGCATGCCTCCCGGAACCCGCGGTGGCATGATGTTCAAACATAATTTCCCTGCAGATGGAGAATACCGCTTCAATCTTTTAGGACTTGGCGCAGGTTTAAATCCCAGTGCACTGGAAACCCGTCATACGGTGGTGATGCTGGTCAATGGCCGCGAAGTTTTTCGTGAGCAAGTTGGTGGTGCGGCTGACCTTGAACTGATTGACCGACAGGGCCCGGCAGGAAGTAATCAGATCATGCAGCGTTTTAATGGTATTCC
>Ga0257114_1002536_pt1 | contig 12159 bp, 20 predicted proteins | sample SI112_10mmetaG_FD_190149 | JGI IMG/M metagenome (GOLD analysis project Ga0257114, IMG submission 190149) | Marine microbial communities from Saanich Inlet, British Columbia, Canada - SI112_10m | ecosystem: Environmental > Aquatic > Marine > Inlet | place: Canada: British Columbia | collected... | reverse complement strand
TGCCTTTTCTGCATAGGTCTCATATCCATAACGTTGTGCGTCAGTCTCTGAGATATACATTTGGGGTTCTTTAGCAAACAGGTTTTGCTGACCACGGTCATTTGTTGTTACAGTCACGATACACTCCGTAATGTTTCTTTACATATTATATAGGAAACGTAAAGTTTTGTCAAGATTCCCTAGCATATCAATAATCACTTATATACTCTTTACACATCTTCTTATTCTTAGTACAAAACTTTTTTACATATGATTCGACATCCGATTCCAAAGTCCTATGTGCTTCATTATGCACATGGCCTACAAATAACAATAGTCCACCTATCATGAGGACTATATGCAGCACTGGACTGCTTAGAGAAAAAACAATTCTTTGTTTATACGACATAAAAAAAGGGGACCATTACAGTCCCCTCCGATATTATATTGTAGGGTCAGTAACTCAGAAAGAGTACTTAACGCCCAACTTACCACCAACGTTCAGTTCGTCGTCGCCAGCGATTTCGGTCGTTAGGAAGGAAACCTCACCATATACGCCAAGGGCGTCTGAGATGGCAACGCCAACACCTGCCTTACCAGAGAACTCAGTCTCGGTATCAGCACCGTCAGCGGCGATTACAGCAGGTCCACCCTGAACATAGTAGGAAGCAGACTCACCAATAGCGCCTTCATATCCCACATGGATATCTGTCGTTGCGCCGGTATAGTCGTCTGCCGCCCAACCTGCATTGGTCTCTACGTTGACGTAGGGACCGGCAAAAGCAGCGCCAGCGGAAAGTGAAAGAGCAGCAGTTGCTGCGAATACAGATTTGATCATTTGAATTACCTTTAGTTACTTGCGGAATGAATACCCGCAGATGATAAGTCTCTCGACAAGAGACTGTGTATGACAAAGACTAGCGCAAGCAATTGGGGCATTCGTCTTATCGAACTGGCACTGTGCCAGTTGCCACATTATTTAGTATAATGGAAACCCTCAAGTTTGTCAAGTGGGTTGGGTTTCCACTCTCTGGGACGGTTCGGAAATTCGTCCTAGATAAGGATCATAGTTCATTTGGTCCCGGATGTCAATGCTTGCTCCATTCTGAGACCAGTATCCAAACTGGGCTTGATAGTTCTGCTTATGAAAGGCATCAACATGGTCAGGGTGAATACTAGAACCTAGTTCTGTGCGATAAAGCAGCAGAGGGATAGCAAAGGTATTACCAGAATTGTAGACAAGATCGTCTGCAACAGGACGTGGTTTAACCTGCTGATCAAGTTTATACTTATCTCCACGACAATGAAGTCTTACTAACTTCTCTGCGTGATAACGAGTAATAATATAACAGGCAGTAGAGAAATCATTCACAAACCTCTTGTGAAGTTTGACATGAATATCTCCCGTAGAAATAATTGCGATCTGAACCACATCCCAATCATAAGGGAACTGACTAAAGAGTTCACTCCAAGTAAAGTTCCAGTATTGGACCAAATCCAAAGAACAGTCATCCTCCATGATTATAGCATAAGGGCTGTCAGATGTCTCTAGGTAGTGCTTCAGTGCTTTTAGATGCGATGTAGTGCAACCAATCTCACCCGAGAGCATGTTACTGGGATACCTACCCTTGATAATATCACTTAAGTCATCCTCTCTACCATCATAAGCAGATATACGTTCGTAGTTCTCAACCTTCCAATACTCAAATTGATTCTCTATATACTCACGCCTCTCTGGTTGCCCATCAAGATTCAAATAATAGATGGGGCCCATTCCTTTTAGTTTGTATGCTGCCTTGTTTTTATCCATTATAAAATCTCCCAATGCTTACAATACAAATCTTTGATATCTAGGTGTGCGTTGTTAGGTCCGAACCATTTAGATGGAGCAATGACTCTACCAGTATTTGCTAACCATGCTCCCCACCAAGAGAAGGTGGAGTTTGCAATGATAAAGTCACTACATTGGGTCATCATAAACATATCATGATAAGAACTATTACCGTCAGAGATAATAAACCTATCTGGTCTAAACAATTCTTGAGCAGATGCCCAGAATATATCGTCAGAAAATATGATGACTTCTCTATCAGGGTCAAACTTCTTCAATGCTTTCTCATACCAATCAAGAGAAAGATTATGATGATTACCACTGTTGATTAGAAAATCACCTCTACGAATATGTAAGGCGATAGGATCTTGATCAAATACCTCTTCCACAATCTCTTTACATTCATCAGAAATTTTCTTTTTGAAGGTAAAGTCCTTTCTAATCTCATCAGCGATATGATCAAAGTATCTATCAGTCTGAAAATAACCAGTAAGACTTACATCATCAGGACAGTTATTAAATAATTTTTCATCAAACGCAAATCCAATCTCATGAAATCTAGTTTGAATTCCACTATAGGTCTTTACATCTAAGTCAAAACAATCAAAAAGTTCAATGCGAAGTTTGTTTCCAATACCATCATCAAAAATTTCATTATGGTTTGGAATACCATAATCATAACCTTTATTCTTAGCCATACCCTTCAGAGCAGCATACTGAAACATCTGGTTACCCAGTTGTCCCATCTTACCTAGGTAATCAAATGTAATCATAGAAGTTTTTCCCAATCAAATCTAACAAAATCAGTTGACCAATCGCCAGTCCGTTTCTTTTCCTCATGCAAACTGTAATTGTGAGAGTTATCCCTATCAATATCTGCCTCACCTTCAGGATAATAGTCTAGATATAGATCGGTGTATGTAATTACGTGCAGTTTTCCAACTGACCTAAACCAGAAACTAGGATCAGTCCATCCATAATGCCCTACAAGGTCTTCCTCACACCCACCAACATTCCAATAGTCTTCTACCCTCAAAAGACACACAGCAGGATGTGGTTGACCATTCTTGGGGTGTCTAGGGTCAGCAACCCTTCTATTAAATTTGAATGCTTCTTTCTTTCTTTTTGATGCTAGTATCAACATACTCGAAGCAAGATCTTCAGATACAAAAGTATCCATATCAAGAATAACCATCCAATCTGTTTTGCATTCTTGAGCAGATAAATTTCTAACCCCAGCAATATTACAGTAGAGATCCTCAGTTACCCTATAGATTGATAGATCTAAATCAGTCAGATCATTGGAAAGAACATCTACAGCAGATTTTTTACTGCAATCGTCAACAATACAAAAAGAAAATTGATCCCTAACTTCCTTTGACCAAGACTTCCAAGATTCGACTTGTTTTTTAAGAACTTCGTTCTGATTATAGAACGAAAGATTGATTGTAATTTTTTTCATGATTATCTAAGATTTTTCTTTATCCACTCAATAACTTTTACCTTATACCTCCAACCAAGTTTGTCTTTAATCTTATCAGTATTTGCCCTAGAATGCATCAACTCTCCAGATCTTGCAGGAATACTACTTTGATAATCAGAAATCAAATCAGCAATTGTTTGAATTTCTGTACCCTCACCAGTCCCAACATTAAAGACTTCTCCAAACTCATCAAGATCTTTTTCAGATGCTAATATATTTGCAAGAACAACATCACTTACATGAATAAAATCGCGGGTTTGGTATCCAGGTTCCACAACTGTAATTGGTTCATTACTATCTTTCTGCCTTTTAAAAATTGCCATTACAGGAGCATACTGACCCGTCTTGTGACAACCTTCTCCATAAACATTGAAGTATCTAAAAATTACAGTCTTCAAACCATAGAGATGATAATACATTTTACATAGTTGCTCTCCACTATACTTAGAGATTGAGTATGTATTGAGACAATCTACACCATTCGTTTCATAGTTAGGAATGAATCCACTGTTTCCATATACCGCACAAGTAGATGAGAACATAAACTTACTTACATTATGAATTCTTGAACACTCCAATACGTTCATAGTAGACACAATGTTATTGTGCATACTTTCATTAGGTTTTTCTACGCAGAAAGGAATTGATACCTCCGATGCTAGATGAAAAACATTATCTACACTATCAAACAAATGCAAAAACTCATTATAATTTTCAGAAAGATCCTGAAGATAATATTCAACTCCACTGACGGGGTTAGTTGGTTTTACCCGATCTAAAACGACTACACTGTGTCCCAATTTTACTAGACGTGTGGCAAGATGAGTTCCAATGAATCCACATCCACCTGTAACAATACTCTTAGTCATACCTATAATTTGTTGAAATACTTAAACATTGATCGGGAGAAACTTTTCTACCAAATTTTGCATTACAAGACCTCCACATTTCTTCTATAGAAACTCCGTGCCAACACGACTCCCAAACAATTGGAAGTTCAATACCAGCATTGAAATACCCACTATGTATTGCAATAACATTTGATTTATCACAGTCATAAAGTGGTAATGGAAATGTTTTTATATTATTAATTTTATATAATAATGATAAAATAGATTGGTCGTTCTTATGAGTAATAAAGTGTGGGTTCTCTGGACTTATAGATTCGGAATTATCCATCAAAGGAATTATACTACAAATCTCAAACCATTGCTTAAAAAAGTCAACGGTATAATCACTCTTCTTTACAAGAAATATACCTCCATAAGATTGATTCGTATTTAAATATCGGTCGGTATTGACATTAAGATGGTTGAGCACATCACTTTTAGTGAACAATCTTTCTAGCCAAAAGTCATTATGAAATCCAACAATACCCTTCTCAGAATTATTACACATATTAAAGACAGTTTCAATACTATCTTCTTCTAAATCAACAATGTCACTGTCAATCCAAAAGATAATATCACCATCATCACATTCCTCAAGATGTTTGTTGATTAGATATGCTTTTGATATCCAAGGGAATATTTTACTATCAAATAATTCTTTGTGATTCTCAATATATTCTGAATCTACATGAGATAAATTAAATACCTTAACCTCATCAAGGATATCATATTGTTCTAATCTTTTTTTGAAGAGAAACATATTTTTAACTCTTCCAGGATGTCTATCAGCAAAGGTAAAAACCTTATACTTCCCCTCCTTTATAGAGGGTCTAGTTTCATTTCCACCCTCAACAAGTTTATCAAAATTATCAGGATTGCTATAGTAAAAATTAGTAGTTACATCACAAAATTTTTTCAAAGAGTTAGTATCCACAATACCCTCCAACAATATTTCTAATTTCTTTTGCTCTAGTTGACCAGGTAAATTTTTTAATGAAAAGGTTTTGGGCATTGTTTACAATTTTCATTCTCTCCTCTTCATTGTCAAGATAGTATTGTGCTTTCTCATAGAACTCATCTTCTGAAGAAAACATTGCACAGTTAACACCATCAACAGCAATATCTTCATATACTTCAGAACTTAATCTATTGCATAATATTAAACTTCTACCGGCAGCAAAAATTTCAAAGAATCTAGTTCCAACTAAATCAGCAGGACCAGTAGTTACAAGACATAGTTTTGAATCAGATAAATGCCTAGCATACTCATCATCATTAAACATTGTGCCAGCATAGTTATTTCTATGTGACCTTACATTAATAAAGTTTCCAAGTTTGCCATTAAGTCTATCTAATTGAGATAGAACTCTTTCTCTAAGATTTTCAAATTGTTCTGGTCTAGTTACGCCAGAGAAGAAAAGGTCATGTTTATAATCTCCGCCATAGTTTCTGAACTGCAATTCACTTGCAGACCACATAATTCTGTGGAAAGGAACACCTACATATTCTGCATATTTTTCAGTGTCATGATGAACTGTAAGAACCGCAGTGGGTTTCATTTGCCTCAACCAGTTAAGTTTATTATTTAAACCGGCGTATTCTTTATTAAGGATTGGAAATAACTTTACATCATTATCCCTAAAAATAAGTTGAGGTTTTCCTTCACCACAATCTGTGTGACCAAATCCTAGGAAGACGGCATCATATCCATCAAACTCACTGGTCTTTCTTGGGACAAAGTTCTTAAATTCAATATCAAATTCACCTGTCAGTGCATGAAAGATTTCACTATAGTAAGAACAATATCCACCCCTTAGGGGTTTATTAGGGTGCTCACAAAATAATACTTTCATCGTTTTTTCCAGGTCAGGTTCACTTTGTTATCAAGATTACCTTTGTTCCTAAAGAAAGTAAGACCATATCCATAGGGTATAGTACATGTTTCAAGGTCTTTACCCTTAGCAAATTCTTCAACTGCTTCTCGCATACCCTCACCAAGAGTAGCGTGACGAGTGTCATGTGTAATGAGAATACCATCGTGCTTAAGATATGGGTAGATGTTATTGAGATCTACCAAAACTTCCTCACCAACGTGAGATCCATCATGAAGAATTACATCATATTGTTCAAACTCAACATCATCATCAGCAAAAATTTCATTGCTATTTCCATTATAAAAACTCCAGCGGTTACTATTCTGTGAAAACTGAGTAACGTTAGGATTATCAGTATAGTTAGTAATGTCTACACTAGTTAATACCCCACCAGTTTTTTCAAGAGCATGAAGAATTACATGAGTGGAAAATCCACTCCCAAATTCAAACACATTTTTAGATTCCATACCAACAATACATGAGTAAAGAAATCCATAATGGAGAGACATTCCAGTATCGCCTCTTTCTGCCTTTGCTGCAATCTGTTCTAAAATGTTCATGCTTTACGATTATGATTTGAATAAACTAACTGAGGCATAATATCATTACCTCTTATTGTATTGGCTCTACCTGGAAGTATACTTGGTTTAATTCCTAATTGGTTACAAACAAATGGGAAACTGATTTGATCTCTAGAAGAGAACATACATATTTGCTCCCACCACATCCAACCCATTCTTTGAGTTGTTGGTGTATTTCTTTGTACTCTTACAGGAAGTTCATACAATCCATTGCTCTCAGGATAGCATAGGTCTCTATAGAAAGCAAGTTGATCCTCAATTAAATTTGGATGATCAAACTTAATGTCCATTACAATCTTTCCTTCAGGATATATACAATCTCTTTCAGGATGTTTAAAAACTGCAACATCAGTATCTTTCAGATACTTATCAATCACTTCATATGGATTAGTTTCTAACCGATGAGTAGAGTCTACCCAGAAAAAATAATCATACTCAGGAAGAAAAGCAAAAGGAAGAATCTTATATACCTTTGCATTTCTCCTATTTGTATAGATAGGGTCATTTGAAAACTTAACAGCAGGATGAGTTATCCATTTATTATTTGTTGCACTATCATCAGCAAATGCGTGATAGTCAACTCCTTCAAAAAGAATTGGATCTAAAAGTTGGTTAGTTCCAATTGAAGATGTAACTACTGCTATTTTCATTTTCTATATTTCCCAATACAATATTCAGTTTCCCTAGAAATATATTCTTGTTTATTTACGTGTGTAGATATTTGATGGTCACCGACTCTATTTGAAATTAATATATCATTCAAAAATATAGGAAGACCATACTTATTATTCATACCATAATAAAAATCACAGTCCATAAAATAAACAAGATTTTCATCAAACCGAGTTACAACTTCTTTTTTAAAAGAGACTACAGAAGGAGAACTGATTGTATTCACTCCTTCAAGTAACCTATCATTCCATTTTGGATACATCTCCCAATAAAAAGAATGTCCATTATTTTGAGTATGATTGCACCCATTTACTAACCACATCTTAGCACTAACATCAAATTCATTGCGAATTTTCTCTAGTGATTCATCGTCATAGAAAAAATCATCTTGAAACATTATCTTAATAATATCTCCAGAACACATATCAATTGCTTTGTTTGTGTTAGCAGGTCCATTACCTCGCTTTTCAGAATTCCGCGAGTAGATGATACTAAACTTATCTTCAAAAGTTTTTACTACATCAAGGACATCATTATTTTCAGAATGATCAGAGATACAAACCTCAAAATCTTTAAGTGTTTGTATCTCAATTGTTCTCAATAGATCTTCAAGAAACTCTCCTCCCCTACCGTAAGATTCCCAGGTAGGTATGGCAATAGAAAACCTCATCGATCAATTTGACTCACAATCCAGTTATAAGTTTTACGGATACCTTCTTCAAGTGTTTGTGAGTAATCCCATCCAAGTTTTTCGCGGATAAGATCATTATTAGAATTGCGACCACGAACTCCAAGAGGTCCATCAATATGAATCTTGGAGACTTCCTTGTCAGCAACCTTAGCCGCAGTATCTACAAGTTGATTAATAGTAACCATCTCTTCAGAACCAATATTAACTGGTCCAATAAAATCTGATTGCATCATTCGGTAAGTTGCTTCAACGCATTCGTCAATGAACAAGAAGGAACGAGTCTGTAAGCCATCTCCCCACACCTCGATTGCTCCACCTGACTCCGGGAGGTAAGCGACTTTACGGCAGATTGCAGCTGGTGCTTTCTCTCTTCCACCGTCCCAGGTCCCTTCAGGTCCAAAAATGTTATGGTAGCGAGCCACCCTAACAGGAATACCGTGGTTGCGATTGTAAGCGAAATATAGACGTTCAGAAAAGAGTTTCTCCCATCCATATTCCGAATCTGGGTCTGCTGGATATGCTGATTCTTCACGGCAATCGGGGTTATCAGGGTCAAGTTGATTGTGCTCTGGATACATACAAGCAGAACCAGAGTAGAAAATTTTAGTTGGTTGGTCTAGAGCAGGACGATTACATTCAGTCCAGTCCTTAACTACACCATCAAAGGTAGCATTCAGTTTACGAACTTCATCTAGAACATTCAGGTTGATGCTACAGGAGTTATGCATAATGTCTGCATCATTTTCTCCAGTGAAAACGAAACCTGCTCCACCCATATCAGCAGCAAACTGATAAATCTCATCAAATGGTTTGACATATTGATAAGGTACGTTTGCACTATAGTTACCAGAATATCCTTTAAACTGAATAACTTCACTGACAAATTTTACGTCACGCAAGTCCCCCTGAACAAACTCATGCGCTTTTGTTGACGAGAACTCTGGACACTTAAGGTCTACGCCACGCACCCAGTATCCTTCATCCCGCAACCGATTTACCATATGGCTGCCAATAAATCCACCTGCACCAAGGACAAGTGCCGTCTTTCTGTATTCACTCATTAGTTCCAATACATGTTAGTAATATTTATTATAGCAAAAAAGGGGCAGTTATACAACCACCCCTTCTGTAAAGGTCACTTCATGCACGCCACTTGCTCTTTAACCTGAAGCAAGAAACAGGGCGGGAGTTACCTCCATCCGCACCACTTGCTCTTAGGTAAAGCAAGAAACCAATTTAAATAACATCTCTAAGTGTTCTTAATGTCTTCAATTTAGCAATCAAATCATCAACCTTTGCCTCTAGTGCAGCAACGTCTCCGCCACCAGCACTTTTACCATCACACTTTGCATGTGATTTAGATTCAAGTGCGGATAATCTTTTTTCTACTTCTTGATCGTACTGAGACATGGTTGCGCCAGACTCAGACTTTACAGTTTTTCTTGTAGACATAATTTTACTTAGATAATTCTTTTTTTATTTAGTTTTAAAGGGTCGTTATGACTCCACCACCTAGTTTTAAGAACTAGGAAACTTGAGGGGTATCCCGACCAGTGCTGTTAGAGTCCGTCCGTGACTTAATGAGATCAATCCTTACTCTTAAATTTAGTTCAGAATCTCTTTGAAGATGTCCATAAAACATATTCATATGAGTCTGAACATTACTCCATCCATGATACTTCTTATGAGATCTTACTTTCATATAGTAATCGTGGAGTAGAAGTTTGGCATCATTTACCGTCATCCACTCATGTATAAGAGTTAGATTGATGGCATCTCTTTCCATTTAACCGGCAGATACGTTGTCTTTTATATAGCAAGGAACACCTTCAGGGTCTAACCATTTAGGATATTCTGAGTCTTCAATAGCAAGAAGCATTTGATCTCCATTGTCAAACAAGTAAATGTCAGAGTATTTCTTAGTATACTCATTTGCTTTTTGTAAACGGAAATCTGGTTTACCATTCAGTTCAATGTAACCCTTTTGAACGAACCGGTAAGGAAACCGTTCGTGGATTATAATAGTCTTAGTGGACTCAACTGACTTAGGGTCTAAATCGTTCATGCTTCAACCGTTTCAAGATCTTCTGCAATACAATCAATCAAAATGTCATAATCATCAAGTGGATCGCCAGAAAATACTACACCATCATTCTCGTAATACTTACGAACCTTTTTGAGAAGTTTCGGATTCTTCACATCCAGGAAGAAATCACCGTTTACTGCACCCTTAAGGGTTTGAACGTCTTTCTTGAACTTGCTAGTCAGTGTCATTGTCTTGTTTGTTGACCTTAGTATTATAAGGGTTTGACAGGGGTTTTGTCAAGTAGGAAAGTAGGACTGCCGGGACTTGAACCCGGATCACTCCGTTATAAGCAGAGGGCCTTAAACCCTTAGGCGACAGTCCCTTGAACTGCCTTCCAATCAGCATCAAAGATTTCTAAACCTTTATCTGTAAGAATGTGATCATACATTTGGTCAAAAACCTTTGGGGGCATAGTACAGATTTCTGCACCATTGTACCAAGAACGAATTGCTCTTTGTACATTTCTGATTGAAGCAGACAGAACTTGAGTCGGAACTCTGTGTATTCGATAGAGTTCCGAAATAGATCTTACAACTTCTAAACCTGCAACTGATTGATCATCTAGTCTACCTACAAAAGGAGAGACATATGTTGCGCCTGCCTTTGCTGCTAGGACTGCCTGTGATGCACAGAAGATGAGTGTGACGTTAGTTCTTACCTTTTCTTTTGATAACTCTCTGCAAACAAGCAAACCATCCTTAGTCATAGGGAGTTTGACTGTTGCTACGCTACCAAATTTATCTACAAGACGAAGACCTTCATCAAGCATAGTCTGTGCATCACCAACAACTTCCATACTGATGTCTTGCACACCCATATCTTTAATCTCTTGGTAGACCGCTTCAGGGTCTCTACCAGACTTACGAATCAATGATGGGTTCGTAGTTACTCCATCAATCAATCCTGTGTCAAATCGCTCTCTAATAATTTCTGTATCTGCAGTATCAAGGAAAATTTTCATATTACTTAAAAAATAATTTTACTCCTACACCAAATCTTCCATTGTCAAAGTTAGTGACATCTGTTAGATACTCAGTGTAAAATTTAACATCGTCTCCAGCTTCTCCACCAATACTAATTATTGGATTTGAGAGGGAGTTCTTTTTATCAAAACCTGGGTCGTGAGCAGATACCCCAATATACAGTTTAGAATACTCTGAAACTGGAGCCAAAAACTTTACTCCTAGATGATTGATTCCGGGGTTATCATTGCACTGAACAGGTGAAGATATATGTTCAAAGAACAATCTAATATTTTCAGTAGGTTCATATTCGATACCATACTTTCCTATTGGATTCTTGAGTTCAATTGCAGAATCAAGATACCCATAATTTACACCAATGTATGTTTGAATATCAGGCGGTGTAAATGTTCCTGTTGCTACGGTAGCAACAAATCCTAGCATTGTTGCTGGTCCAAGACATAAATCCATAATTACGGTGCTTCGTTATTAAGATCGACATAGAGTTTAATTAGTTCATCATCAGCAGGAACCATCACTGCTCTCTCACCTTTTTCATTTTCTATACCTAAGGTTTCTCCTTTCTCCACTCTCTCAAGAAGAGCATCCCAGTTCTCTTGCCAATGTTTCACCGAGTAAAATTCCATTGCTAGATTATATATATGATGAAATTATGGAGCAAGTTCCTATCGCCGCTACTCCTGAACTTGCCAAAGGGAAGCACCGCAGTTGATCTCTCAACCTTTAAATTATACTACTTGAAATGTTCTATGTCAATTGCTGTATAGAATATCTCTAAAGTAAAAATCAACCTTGGTTAAACTTCCGATTGGTGGTTCACTATCATTATTCGCCCAAGTTTTACAAAGATTACACATCTTTAATGTGATACCTCTTGGTCCATACATTCTTGCAAATGATGACATTGCAAAATTAAATCTATTCTTATACTTCTTTTCCATGATCCAAATGTATTTCTGTATTATGAATTTTTGCAATTCCTATAACCGGAACTACTATTAGAGCATAGCATAAAATAAAGAGAAACGCATCGTTCTCCATAAGAGTTCTGACTACTGCTAACATTTTGTTTACCGCACAAAAAGATAG
>Ga0257114_1002535_pt1 | contig 12159 bp, 9 predicted proteins | sample SI112_10mmetaG_FD_190149 | JGI IMG/M metagenome (GOLD analysis project Ga0257114, IMG submission 190149) | Marine microbial communities from Saanich Inlet, British Columbia, Canada - SI112_10m | ecosystem: Environmental > Aquatic > Marine > Inlet | place: Canada: British Columbia | collected... | reverse complement strand
GACGTCACGACGTCCTCGCGCGCCGAACTCCTTCGCGTCGCGCTCGGCGGTTGAAACGCGCGCCCGGCGCCAACCCTCAGTCACGCTGTAGGATCGCTTTTCGGCGACGTCAAACGCGCGCGCGCCGCGAGGAAGCGCGCGTCTCGCGTCCATCGACGCGACACCCTCCATCGTCGCCATCACCGCGCGCGCGCGTCCTCGCGGCGCGTCGTCGACGCGCGCGCGCCGTCCGAGTCGCCGAAAAGCGATCGCCGCCGCCGGCGCAGACGCGCGCGGTCGCGCCTAAAACGCGCGTCGAACGCCATGCCGACGTTCCGGGACGACATGGCGGGGTCATCGCACGACACCGCGGCGATTGATTTCACGAAGACGCCGTTCGCGCCGGCGTCGACGCCGAGAAAGATTAGCGCGGTGCGGTTTTCGCTGATGAGCTCGAGCGAAATCGGACGCGCGGGGGTGTTTCACGTGTTCGAACGGAATTTGTATCAGATGCCGCAGCGAACGCCGATGCCGAACGGGATATTAGATCCGAGAATGGGGACGACGGATAAGCGCGGTGGGGAGTGCGCGACGTGTCGAGGGAACATGGTGGATTGCGCGGGGCACTTTGGGTACATCAAGCTGGAGCTGCCGGTGTTTCACATCGGATACTTTAAAAACATCATCAGCGTGTTGCAGTGCGTGTGCAAGAATTGCTCGCGGATTTTACTGAACGAGGATGATCAAGATATGTTTTTGAAGCGCTATCGGAATCCAAGACTTGAGATTACGCAGAGGCGTCTGCTGTACAAAAAGTTGACGGAAAAGTGCAAACGATGCCGAACGTGTCCGCATTGCGGAGATTACAACGGCGTGACCAAGCGTGCGGGGCAGACTTTGAAGATCGTTCACGAAAAGTATAGTAAAAACCCAGCGTTGTTGGAGGAGTTTATGAAGGAGTTTGAAACAGCTTTGAAGTACAACGAGCAGCTTCGAGCGTCACTGCCAAAGGTGCAAGACGATTTGAATCCCATTCGTGTGTTGGGCATATTACAGCGCGTCACTTCGGCCGATTGCGAATTACTAGACATCGCAGATCGACCGGAACACTTGCTCTTGACGCACCTGCCCGTTCCGCCGTGTTGCATCAGGCCTTCGGTGGAGATGGACGGCGTGTCAGGGTCAAACGAAGACGATATCACGATGAAGCTTATACAAATCATCGAAGTCAACAATGTTTTGCGGCAAGGCTTAGAGAAAGGGCTCGCTGTTAACAATATGATGGAGAATTGGGATTTTTTACAGATTCAATGCGCCATGTACATCAACAGCGAGCTTCCCGGTTTATCTCTGCAGTACCAGGGCCCTGGTAAGCCGCTGCGCGGCTTTGTGCAAAGACTCAAGGGTAAGCAAGGGCGCTTCCGCGGTAACCTCAGCGGTAAGCGCGTAGACTTCAGTGCGCGCACTGTGATCTCACCAGATCCGAATCTTCGGATCGACGAGGTTGGTGTACCAATACATATAGCGAAGACAATGACATACCCAGAAGTCGTCAACAAACACAACATGGTGATGCTGAGAGAGCGCGTGCGCAATGGTATGGCGAAGCATCCTGGAGCGAACTTTGTCAAGTTTGCGTCTGGTGGTATGCAGTACTTGAAGTACGGCGATCGTCGCAAGATTGCCAGCGAGTTGAAATTCGGAGACATTGTTGAGCGACATTTGCACGACGGCGACATTCTGTTGTTCAATCGTCAGCCGAGTTTACACAAGATGTCAATCATGGCGCACAAGGCACGTATCATGGAGTGCCGAACTCTACGTTTTAACGAGTGCGTGTGTACGCCGTACAACGCCGATTTCGACGGTGACGAGATGAATATTCATTGCCCTCAAACGGAAGAAGCGCGCGCCGAAGCGATGCAACTTATGGGAGTGCAACACAACCTGTGCACACCGAAAAACGGCGAGATTCTCATCGCAGCGACGCAGGACTTTCTAACTGCAGCGTTTCTTCTCACCATTAAGGATGCGTTTTTTGATCGCTCTCAGTTTGGCTCGCTCGTCGCGTACATGGGTGATGCGCTCCTTTCCGTGGATCTTCCGACGCCAGCAATCTTGAAACCCATTGAGCTGTGGACTGGAAAGCAAGTGTTCAGCGTTCTCATTCGACCGAAAGCGTCCGATCACATATATGTTAATCTTGAAGTCGCTGAAAAGCTGTACAACAAGAAGGACAAAACAATGTGTCCCGACGACGGGTACGTGTGCATTCAGAATAGTGAAATAATCTCAGGGCAACTCGGCAAGGCGACACTCGGTAGTGGAAATAAAAGTGGACTATTCTACGTGCTCAACATAGAATACGGCGCCGAAGCCGCCGCAAATGCGATGAATAGACTCGCCAAGCTGAGCGCTCGATGGCTGGGTACGCGCGGGTTTAGCATTGGCATCGACGACGTCTCACCGGCCGCGGAGTTGTCAGCCGAAAAGGGCCGACGTATCGAGGACGGCTACAGAACTTGCGACGAACGAATCGCTTCGTATGAGAAAGGTACTTTACCTCTTCAAGCGGGCTGCAACGCGGAGGAAACGTTGGAGGCTGAAGTTCTCGGAGTCTTGTCTGCGGTGCGCGAAGCCGCGGGGAACGCGTGTTTAAAGGCGCTGCCGCGTCGCAACGCACCACTTATCATGGCTCTTTGCGGCAGTAAGGGTAGCACGATCAACATTTCTCAGATGATCGCGTGTGTTGGTCAACAAGCTGTGGGAGGCTCGCGACCTCCTGACGGTTTCGCCGAGCGATCGCTCCCGCATTTCAGGCGCGGAGAAAAGACACCCGCCGCAAAGGGCTTTGTCGCCAACTCTTTCTTTTCTGGCATGCGACCGACGGAATTCTTCTTCCATACCATGGCTGGTCGTGAAGGTCTCGTCGATACTGCCGTAAAGACTGCAGAGACTGGATACATGTCTCGTCGTCTCATGAAGGCGCTAGAGGACCTATCGCTTCAGTACGACGGCACTGTGCGCAACTCGATGGGTGGCATTGTGCAGCTGCGCTACGGCGACGACGGCATGGAACCGACTATGATGGAGAGTGAAGACGCCCAACCGATCGAGTTTAAGCGGTGTTTGATGAATGTGCGAGGTCTGAACTCAGCACGAGGCGAACCGCCAGCGACTCGCTCGGCGTTAGATGCGGCGCTGGACCAGTTCAAGCGAAACAACAGAATTATCAATGTCGACGAAGAAGGCGAAAGCGCCGAGACGCGCGAACTCGTGTACAGCGCTGGTATCTCGCAATTATTCTACGAAAACATGAGAACATTCATCATCAACGAAGTGGAGTCGCCTTCGGATGGCGTATACATGTCGGATCGACAGATGAAGGCATTTTTGGACGCGTGCGCGCGAAAATACACTGAAAAACGAATTGAGCCCGGCACCGCAGTTGGCGCCATTGGCGCACAATCCATCGGCGAGCCAGGCACACAAATGACGCTGAAGACGTTCCATTTCGCCGGTGTGGCGTCGATGAACATCACCCTCGGCGTTCCTCGAATTAAGGAAATCATCAACGCGTCCAAGAATATCAGTACGCCAATCATCACCGCGTCGCTCATGAGCGACAGGGACGTCAAGGCGGCGCGCGTGGTGAAGGGTAGAGTGGAGAAGACGACGTTGGGCGAAATCTGTTCCGAAATCAATATTGTCGTTCGTCCGCACGATCTTTATCTCGAGCTTATGTTAGATATGGAGGCGATCAATCAACTTCAGTTGGACGTCACCATTCACTCCGTGCGCCTGGCTGTGCTCGGGGCGCCAAAGCTCAAGCTCAAGCCTCAACACGTGCTCATCGCCGGCGAGAATATCTTGCATGTCTTACCCTCGGAAGAAGCACTGATAGAAAAACGCGCGTTGTTCACTCTGCAGCACATGCGACTGGCCATTCCCGCCGTCATCGTGCAAGGCATCCCATCCGTCGGTCGAGCCGTCATCAACGACAAGGGCGACGGAACGTACAACCTCATCGTGGAAGGCGTGAACTTGCAGTCCGTCATGGGTATCGAGGGCATCAAGGGAACAGAGACACGAACAAACCATGTCATGGAGTGTGAACGCACGCTAGGCATCGAAGCGGCGCGCGCGTGCATCATTGAAGAGATTGACAGCACGATGGGCGCTCACGGCATGTCAATCGACAACCGACACTCGATGTTGCTCGCCGACGTCATGACGTACAAGGGCGAGGTTCTCGGGATCACGCGTTTCGGCATGGCAAAGATGAAAGACTCTGTACTCATGTTGGCTTCGTTCGAGAAAACTACGGATCATCTGTTCGACGCAGCGCTGCACGGGCGCACGGATTACATCGACGGCGTCTCCGAGTGCATCATCATGGGCATTCCAATGCCCATCGGCACGGGGATGTTCCGCTTGCAGCACCGCGCGATGAAACTCGAAGTTGACATCAACTTGGTAGAAGAAGACGGAAGAGAAACGTTGATGACGACTGTCACCCCCGAACAACGCGAAGAATTGCCGAAAAGACCGCCCTTGCTCTTGCAAGGTGGATACTGCAAGCCGTGCAGACCTATCGAAGCTTAATACGTTGCGGTCCGCTCGAAATTTTAGAAATTTTAGTAGAATAGACGGATTTTTACAATTCAACTCGAGGGCGTTAGCCAAATTTCGCGATCGTGCGAGCGATGATCTTCGCTGCATCCTTCATATCGCTCAAGCTACAGTATTCATCATCCGCGTGGTACGTACTCATCAAACCGAAACCGATGAGTTGGATGTCGAAACCGTTCTGTTGCATTTCCGCGACGAGAGGAAGCGAACCGGTCAAACTGTACGGCTCAGCTTGACCTTTGACTTCTTGGATAACGTCGCAAAGTGTCTTGAGAGCCGGGCTCGATAAGTCGCACGCAATTCCTGTAAGTAAGTGCTCGCCCCATTCAAGTTCGAGCGAACCGCGAAGCGTGCCGCCTTTGCCGTCCGGAATGACAAATTTGCTGTAGTCTCCCTTGGTCGGAAGCGATTCAACATCGGCGTTAATCGCCGCTACTTCGGCTTCGATGCATGCCTTGACATCATCCACTGGGTAGAAAGGCGTCAAACGAATGTCACCTGAAATCGTGGCGTCCGGCGGGATCTGATTCAAACCGCCCGGGGCGCACGAGATTTGCGTCGGCTTCATCGTGCTCGAGGTGATGAATTTGTAGTCCCGTTCTTGCTCACACGCGGGAAACGTCGCGTAAAACTTTTCTTGCACGCGTTCAATGGCAGCCATACCGAGTTCGATCGCGTTGATACCCTTGTGTGGTAATCCAGAATGAAACCGATGCCCTTTCGCCTTGAGCGCCCACGTAATCGCCCCCGCCGTGCCTATGCACGGTTGACTATCCGCGCAGTCCACCCAAATCACCGGCCCCGGTTTACAGTGATCCAATTTTCCATCGGCGACGAGTCCATCGACGCCGATCCCCGGTCCATTCGCCTCCTCGCTCGCGATGAACACGCACGTCAACGACGTATCCAACTCTGGCTTCAGCTCCCCGAGCTGCGCGAAAATCGTCGTCATCAACGCCACGTGTCCCAAGCAATCCGTCGTCCCTCTACCGTACAATTTATCCCCATCCATCGTCAATTTAAACGGATCCACGCTCCACGCTTCGGGATTCGCCGGCACGACGTCCATGTGACTCCCCGCGAACGTCAATTGTTTCTCCTTCGCCGCGTTCGCGCCGCGTCCCGGGTACCGAATCACCACGTTGCCCCGTCCTTCGGCGTACGTCACGTGTTCGACCTCGAGCACGCCCCCGTTTTCGACGCGGTACGGCTTCAGGGTCTCGAGGACGTGTTTTACCGCCAGATCTTCGCGCGGGACGTGCGCCGTGCCGACGCCGGTGTTTTGAAGGTGTCGCGACTCGCCGATGAGTCGGGACAAGAGGTTGAGAAAGACGTCTTCGTCGAGTTCTAGCGCGCGCAAGGCGTCCGCGGCGGCGGTGGACATGGCGCGCGGTCGGGGACGCGCGCGGTGCGAGCGCGTGAAGCGATGGTGGCGCGCGAGGACGGAGTGCGGCGCGATGGAACGAGCCGCGGCGGGCATAGTTGTGAAGTCGCGGCGTCGAGCCGCGGCGAGCGCGAGAGTTACAAACTCGGGGAAAAGTCGCTAATCGACGGCGTAAATGGATTCTTTTCGCGCGACTGAACGCTTGTCGTGTTCCTTGACGGCGCGTTCGTATCGAGTGCCCATGGAGAAGAGTTTGGTGCGGAGTTCGCCGAGCGACCGGCGGTTCGATTTCGACACCTTGCGCGAGAGGAAACGGGTGAAGAGCTGGAGACCGCCCTCTGGGTCGTTTTCCTCGGCATCGACGACGCGACCGCCGTTCAGAGTGACGTCAACGAGATCCATGCACACGATGACGGACCAGACCTCTTTCGCCGGGGTGTCTTGTCGGACGACGACGTCGGACAAATGTTCCATCGCGGCTCGTCGACGGGCAATAACTGACTGCGCGTCGTCGCGAGCAAGCTTCGGGATGATCTTCATCAGCTCCGCGGGTGTGATCCTTTTTGGCTTCTTACCTACGCTGGCGGTGGATTTGGCAAATGGTAGGAGGTGTCGAATCGAGACGGCGGACGCCGCCGCGAGCGCGTCTCGCAAATCTCTGTCGCGGCTCGTGAGGTTCGGCAACCATTGCACGACGCGCGCGTACACACCGACGTTCGCATACTCGTCCTCCTCCGTTGCGTTTGAGTCTATGTTGGAACTGATCTCGAGCAGGTAACGGATCGCCTTGGATTTGAACGTGTCCCACGATTTTTGCGGAACGCTCGCGAGGAGCGCCGCCGCGGCGTCTTGGAGAACCCATCCCAAAGCCTGCGCGCGATAGTCGATCGCGATGGACACAAACATTTGCAGTATCCTAGCGCATCCATCGACATTATCGAACGCTTCGACGTTCCGCGCGAAGGCGTTGTCGCAAACTGCAGTCACCATCTCCGCCACGACGAAGAGTTCTGGGCGCAAACAAAGCGCGTCGTCCTCGTTCGCAGGGGTCGCCGGTGCGGATAGTGATGAACGCTGCGAGTTCACGTAGTCTCGCGCACCGAAAGTGCGCAATGTATCGCACACGGTGCTCGCGCAAAGTACCCAAGCCGGAGGCGGACACTGCGATCTCCCATCCGCGGGCGCGCCGAGTCTGTAGTCGTACCTCTGCTCTCGAGCGTCGTACAGCGAACCCCACTTACAATCGAACCCGAGCGCGGCCAAAAACGAGTCACGCGCCGCCAATCGAACGTCGTGACGCGAGCACGTCGTAGCTACGTCCCATAACCACTCCATGGTGTGCTCGTCGCACGCGCGCTTCGCCGACGCCCAACGCATCGGCAGCCACCGCTCGAGCAAGAGCACGCGCCACAAGTCTTCTTCGCGCGCGCTCGACACGCTCTCAAGTCCGCGTTTCACGACTGCGCGCAACGCTTTCGACGCGCACTGCCCGAGAACCTTCGCGTCACTTTCCGAAGAAGTCGTCGCGGCCGAGCTTCGCGACGACGCGAACGCGTTCGCTCCCAACGTCTCCGCGTCGTACCTCAACTCGAACGCCTCCCCGTGCGCGTCCAAGAACTCCTCGTGACTATCCAACGCTTTCAACGCCGCCGCCTCCTCCATCTCCGCCTCTCGCTTCATCGCCGCCGCCTCCTCGAGCCGTCTCGCCTCCAAATTCTCGTCGTCCAACCGCCGCCGTTCCCGCGTCTCCGCGTCCCGCTTCGCGCCCGCCTCCAATTCCGCCGTCTCCGCGAGGAGATATTCGAACGAGCCCTTCACCACCTCGCCGCCTCCCGACGCCCTCTTCTTCGGCGTTCGCGCGCTCGTCTTCCGTCCTCCGCTCGTCGTCGCCAGCCCGCGCGCGCGCATCTCGTTCGTCCAAAAGTCTTCGCTGTCGCTCCCGTCGCCCTCCGTCGCGAGCTTCGCGCGCTTCGCGTCCGCCGACGCCGCCTCGCGCCCTCGTCCCGCGCGCTTCCGCGCGCTCGGCGTCGCGCGCGCGCCGCCTCGTCGTCCCGTTCCCGTCGACGTCGCCGCGATCGCATCCGTCTTCGCCCGCGCGCCGTCGCGCGCGCCGTCGCCCCCGCGCGCGAGCGGCGACAGCGACGCGTCGTCCTCGAGCGCGTCCGCGCGCGCGTCGTCGTCGTCGTCGTCGGAATCGCTCGGCATGCGCGACGATGTGTCGCGGTGGGCCGTTCGGTTCGCGACGTCACTTCGCGCCCGTCATGCGCGCCGCCGCCGCGCTCGCGTCTCGCGCGTCGCGATTCGCGCGATCGAACGCCCGAGCGCCCGGCGCGCGCGCGCGAGGGCGCGCGCGATCGACGGTGGCGCGAGAGACGCGCGCGAACGGGAAAGCGGATGAGCTCGCGCCGCTGGAACAGCGCGTCGACCTGCGCGTGGGGAGAGTGCTGAGCGCGAAGCGACACGAGGACGCGGAGAAATTGGTGCGTGGGGTCGATCGCGGCGCGCGCGCGGGCGCGGACGCGGAGGCGGGGATGGGAGGACGGCGGGACTGACGACGACGACGACGCTTTATCCGTTCGCGCGCCGCAGTACATCGAGGAGATCGATCTGGGCGAGCCCGAGGGGCCGAGGACGATTTTGAGCGGACTGGTGCCGTACATGTCGGCGGAGGACATCGAGGGGAAGAGCGTGATCGTGTTTGCGAATCTGAAGGTGCGAGGACGCGAACGACGCGCGGCGAGCGAAGCGCGACGCGAACGCGAGACAAAGTTTGACGTCGATCGAACGCGCGATGATTGACGAGACGCGAATGCGAACGCGACGCAGGCGCGTAAGCTGGCGGGCATTCCCTCGCACGGGATGATTCTCGCGGCGTCGGACGCTTCGCACGAAAATGTTGAGTTGCTCGTCGCGCCGGAGGGCGCCGTCGTCGGCGAACGCGTTCGATTCGGCGAATCCGACGAGCCGCAAGCCGAGCCGCAAACTCCGAACCAGATTCAAAAGAAGAAGACGTGGGAGGAACTCCAACCGCTTTTGGTGACGAATCAAGATTGCGTGGCGACGTACGAAGGCGCGCCGATGATGACGTCCGCCGGTCCGGTGAAGTGCGCCACCATGAAGGGCGCCACCATCGGGTAATCTCGCGCGCGCCCCGTCGCGCGCGCTCGACGCGCACGATTCATCCGTTAATATTTATTCACGCCATTTATTAACGCGCGCTCGACACACCGCGTCGCGCTCGACCGACCCCGCGGCGTCGGTTGCGTCGCTTTACTTCGCGCCTCGCGCGATGTCTCGCGCCGACGCCGACGACGCCGTCACGCGCCCGTTTCTCGGCGTGAAAGAGCGTCGACGAAGTTCGTTCGCCAAGCGCGCGCTCGGGGACGATCTCGGCGTCGCCAAGGATGCGCTCGGCGCGAAGGCTTTGGAAAAGTACGGCGCCACGCGCGTCGTTTTCAGCGCGCGCGCGCTCAAGCTGAACCATCGAGACGAGCTCAAGGCCCGCATTCTCGTCGTCACGGACGTCGGCGTCATGCTGCTGGACGAACAAACCAAACGCGTGCGACGGAGGTTTAGTTGGAAGGATTTGGCGGAGGTGCGCGTGAGCGTGTACGCCGACGACTTTTTCGCGTTGGTGTCGCCGGACGAGTACGACACGCTGTGCGCGTGTAATCGCAAGACGGAAGCAATCGTCGCGATGCGGGAGATGTGGAAGCGCGATCGGGCGATGCGACGCGCGAGGGATGGGACGGCGCTCGACGCGTTCGAGGAGTTACCCGTGACGGCGAGCGAGCGCTTCACGTACAGAGCGAGCGCGACGCGCGAACGCGCGGTGAATTTCGTGCGCGTGGACGACGGTGACGTAGACATAGATATCATCGACGTCGACGACGAGAACGAGGACGAGAACGAGACGTAGACTCGACGCGCGCGGCGACTCTGAGCGCGTAATTCGCGGTGTAACAACAAAACTTCTAGACGACGCGCGTTCGTCCCTCACCCCGGTCCAACCTTGGGAATATCGTGATGCTCGCTCAGCTTGCTCAGCTTCTCGTTGAACTCCCGCACCTTATCCTTGTGCGATTTACTCGCCATCTCCTTGATCATCTGCGCCTCTCTCGCGCGTTTATAGTGCGCCTCGTACGCCAGCTCCGCCTTGGTTCGCGTCTCCTCCTTCGCCGTCGCCTTCCCGCTCGCCGACCGCTCCCGATCGCCCTGTCCGTTCGCGCGCGAGTCGACGTCGTCAGTCACTCGTCGCGCGCCGCGCGCCCCGCGTCCGCGCGTCGCTCGTCGCGCGCCGCGCGCACCTTTTCCCGCTTGTCCTTTTTCGTCTTTTTCGCCTTCTTCGCGGTCGTCGTCGTCGCCTTGAGCGCCAACCGGCCGCGAACGACGTGGTCGTACGCGCCGTCCTTCGTCATCGCGCTCGCTCGCTCGCGGTCGATCGTGCGGCGCCGCGCGCGCTCGGCATCGCGTCGCGGAGTGTCGCGCGCGTCGCCCCGCGGTGTCTTTGTCAGCCGAACCGCGATCGGCGACGCGATCGCGATACGCCGACGCGCGCGACGTCGCTCTCGACGCACGAACGCGCGGAAACGGTCGATAAATATCGCGCGCGCGAGAATCGCGCGCGCGAGCGGACGTCGGCGACGCGCGAGAGGCGCGAGAGGCGTGAAACGCGCGGCGCGCGCGGAACGATCTCCGCGCGCGCGTGGTGATTGCGAGCGCTGGACGCGCGCGCGAGCGCGCGAGGGCGTCGAGCGCGCGCTCGGTACGGACGGAAACGTTCGGTGGGTCGGTCGCGCGCGACGCGAGGGACGTAGGACGGCGCGAGGGCGACGCGAGGGCGCGCGAGGGAAAGGTTGGAGACCGAGGGTATCCTCGCGGCGCGCGCGATGGCGTCGCAGAGCGGTTTAGAGCTGCGCGTGGGGAATAAGTACAGGCTCGGACGGAAGATTGGATCGGGGTCGTTCGGAGACATTTATCTCGGCACGCACATCAAGACGAATGAAGAGGTGGGGATCAAGCTGGAGAGCTGCAAGACGAAGCATCCGCAGTTGCTGTACGAGTCCAGGTTGTACAAGATTTTACAAGGCGGCACGGGCGTGCCGAACGTGCGATGGTACGGCGTGGAGGGTGATTATAACATCATGGTGATGGATCTGCTCGGACCGAGCTTGGAGGATCTGTTCAACTTTTGTAACCGAAAGTTGAGCCTGAAGACGGTGTTGATGCTGGCGGATCAGCTCGTGTCGAGGATCGAGTACGTGCATAGTAAAAGTTTCATCCATCGCGATATAAAGCCGGATAACTTTTTGATGGGACTCGGAAAACGAGCGAATCAGGTCAACATCATCGACTTCGGGCTGGCGAAGAAGTATAGAGATCCAAAGACGCACTTACACATTCCGTATCGAGAGAATAAAAACTTGACGGGAACGGCGAGATACGCGAGTATCAACACGCACGTTGGGATCGAGCAATCGCGACGGGACGACTTGGAGTCGCTCGGGTACGTTTTGATTTACTTCTTGCGCGGATCTTTGCCCTGGCAAGGCTTGAAAGCGGCGACGAAGAAACAAAAATATGAAAAGATTAGCGAAAAGAAGATGACGACGCCCATCGAGGTGTTGTGCAAAGGCTATCCGCCAGAGTTTGTGACGTACTTCCAAGTCGTCCGCTCGCTGCGGTTCTCGGACAAGCCGGATTACTCGTACCTTCGCAAGCTGTTCCGCGATTTGTTTATTCGCGAAGGCTATCAGTACGATTACGTATTCGACTGGACGATTTTGAAGTATCAGCAGACGCAGGCGTTGACGCGTCCCAGCGCGAGCGCGGCGCAAGCGCAGGCGGGTGTCGGCACGAGCGGTGACGCCACCGACCCCAGCGCCGCGCTCCGACGTCAATCAACTTTAGATCGCAACGCAAGCGTTTCGCGACCGAGCGGGACGAGACTAGTCGAGAAGGAAGTCGCGAGCGCAGATCGGACCACATCCTTCGCGCGCAACTACGATCGCCAGCGCTCGAGCTCGCGACCTCTCGCCAGTAGAAAGGAAGAGGATTACGACGGCGGTCGTGCGTACCAATAATCTTGTATTCTATAGGAACAGCAAACCAACGAGCAAGCGTTTCATCCGCACAGCGCGGCGGCGTATATAACCGCCGCGCCG
>Ga0257114_1002532_pt1 | contig 12175 bp, 19 predicted proteins | sample SI112_10mmetaG_FD_190149 | JGI IMG/M metagenome (GOLD analysis project Ga0257114, IMG submission 190149) | Marine microbial communities from Saanich Inlet, British Columbia, Canada - SI112_10m | ecosystem: Environmental > Aquatic > Marine > Inlet | place: Canada: British Columbia | collected... | reverse complement strand
TTCTACTAATGTAGAATCATCCATATCTGTTGATAGTGGAATAATATGAACATCGCATCCAAAATGACTCGCAATTGTATTTATACTACTTGTTTTACCTGATCCTGGAACACCATATAAAAAATATACTTTCTTATAAGGAATACCAAATGATAAATATTCATCTCTTTCATCTACTGAAAAAAATTCAGCAATTGAATTTGTTAAATTTTCTAATTCTCCTTTTTTAAGATATAATGTATCAAGTGATCTTTTTGGTGTTTTTGAAAATAAATTCCAATATTCTTTATAATAATATACACGAATAATATCGCTAGTCTTTTTTCTATTCATTTTTCTCCTTTCTTCAACAATTTTTCTACTTTCATCTACAAATTTAATTAGTAAATTTTTATCAATACATGTTAATGTTAATTTTGTAAATAATATTTCACCTTTATATCCCCCACAACAATCATTTGCTAAATATAATTTGTCTAAATTATTTTCATTATCGCGAATACATTCATGTTTAACATGAATATTTGTATCTTTGTAAACAAAGTCTATTTCAATCTCGCCAGGAATTAATACCTTGCCAACATTTTTATCTTCTGATCTACCGTATTTATATGTTCTAAATTTCATCTCTTCTAAATATAAAAAATCATTTATTGTATCTGTATTATATTTATAAATATTCTCCAATACATCTCTATAATATGTAGATGTTGAAATAAAATGTAAGTTTTGCATTATTATTATTTTATTATATACACATTATATATTTAAGTATTATTACCATACACTAATATCACTATAACTCATATACTTTTTAAACAAAAACATTTCTCTTTTAATATATTCATTTTCTTTCTTATCATATAATTCATATGGTGCCATACTATTATTTAATGGTTTAATCAATTCTGATTTAGAACCAATGATAGGTATATTATCATATAAATAACCTATAATACGTTTTCCTTTATATTTATTAGGATCATATTTCTGTTTTGGTGTATATTTTTTTTTATTATTGGTTGGTTTAAAATTTCTAGAAGGACGACCCATATAAATATCTATTAAAATTCTTTTTAAATTATTAACATAAAAAATTATAATAATATTTCGTTTATTTTTATTTTTATAACAATATTATAAAATATTTATACATCTTCAATTGGTGGTGTCATTGTCCTAGTTAGACCATCATCTTCTGGTTCTGGTTCAGGCATCATTACTGTAGTTGTTCTCGCTAAATCATTAATTGAGGTTGATTTTAACATATCTACAATCATATTAGATAAGGCATGATCTTTATATAGATATTTATAGATTTCTTCAACATTTGTAGAACCGTCTTTGATTAAATCACCCTCAATTAGATCTTCTAACATTTTAGAAAGTGCAGCATCATCTGAAATTAGATCAATAAATTCATCTTGATTATCTTGAATAAATTTAATATATACGAGTAAATCTTTTTCATTTTTAAATTCTTCACTTTCAATAAACTTTACAATATCTTCAATATCTGTTTCCTTGACATATCCTTTTTCTAGTGCCATATTATCCATATTAGATTTTGATGTTAAATCAAAGCATGTTGGACGAGTATGACTATGAATATATCCAACACTAGCAGATTCTCCAACGTGAAATGTTGTATGAATGCTTTGAATAATTACATCACGAACACTTTCATAACCATCAGTTTGGAGTTTAATAAATGTTTTATCATCAATAAAATCAGCATCAACTAGTTTTGTATTTACCTCTCTACTATCTTTCATTACAATTTTTCCATCTTGTTTCAAGTGCCATTTCAGTGATCCTAAAACATCATCTTCTGCATCAAGCATCTTAATACATGCTTCTTTTCCAATAGTTTCAAGATCTTTCAGTAGAGAAATATCATCAACATCGCATGTAATCACATTATACTTTCGAATATCAATAGGTGTAGATACAATATGGCATAAACTTGCTGCACATTTTTGAGGTGTATCGCCATTAGGATTACCAATCTCTTCACGAAATGGATTAATCTTATTTGGTGTCGGTCCATCTCTAAATCCAGCAGGCATAAATGCCATATATTTATCATTTTTGATTACACTTGTTCCACCATCAACAATTTCTTTGACTTTTACAACATCAAATCCTTCTTGAACCTCTTTTTGAAATACAGGCATACCTCCAAATTCATGATCAAATGGCATTGTGCCATTTGGTACTTTATCATCAAATTTCATATTCATATTTTCGCCAGTTTCCCAAAGTTCAACAGCATATGCTTGTTTCGCATCACTGTTAAATTTTTTGAATTGACCGATAAAATTATCTTTTTGCTCAATTGACATTCCAGAACCCATAATATATTTACTATCTTTTTATAACATACTAAATTAATATTTAAATATTTTCAAATTACTTTAATGTATATATTATAAAGATGTCCAACTTTGTTTACTTTTATAAAAATGGTAATATCATTTATAACAATACAAATTTAATAAATGGAAAAGATATTGGTATATTTAATGATATTCAAAATGTAGAAACTATAAATAGCAATGACATTTATTATAATAAAAAATATGATAAATATTATCATAAATATATATTAGGACAATCACATACATTTTTAGAATGGAAACAGAGCAAAGACAATATATGGGAATGGCATAAATCTGATTACGATATTAGTGATTTAATATCATTGAATAAAATTAAAACTGATACAATCATAGACACAAATATTGATAAAATAAAAAAATCGATAAATATATCAGTTCAAAATATTTTATTAGAACATCAATATGATGATGAAAAAATTGCAGAAATATTAGAAAATATAAATAATATAAAAATATAAATAATATATTAATATATATTAATATGAATCGTAGTAATAGTATTCAATCAAATATGAATACTACGGATCATACTATTAGCAAATCACCTAGTCTAGATAGTTTTTTGAATATTGTAGAAACTATTAGTATTGATTTTGAAGGCGATGGTAATTTAGGTATTTTATTCAATAAAGTAGATGATAATATGGTTGTTGTTGGTATAAAAAAATATACAGTAGCAAATGAATATTATGATTTAAAAATTGGTATGATTGTAAACAGAGTAAATAAATACAAATATAAAGATTTTATATATGAAAATTTTATGAAATTAATTGGATTATTATGGAATGAAAATCAAGAGATAACTATAGAATTTATTAAACCAAATTGTAATAATAATGAAATATATAAATTTTTAAAAAATATAGATTGTGAAAAACATTTTGATTTATTTGAAAATTTAGGAGCAAAAAACAAAACAGATTTATCTTATATTGAAGATAATGATTTAATAAATATAGATATAAATGATAAAAAAAAAATTTTAAGTAATATAAAAAAAGTAGAGTCTGAAGTATTTGAATTTGATGATTAACCATAATATTTAATTACTATATTATCACATATTTTTTTATATAAATCTGGTTCAAATACTAAATCTTTAGAGTTTGTTAATTGAAACATTAATGCTACTATTTTTTTGCGATTTAATAAATCTAATTTTATATAATCATCAACTTTATCACATACATCATTTTTATGAAATACCATCCATCCACTATAACTATAACTATCTGATATTATCTTACGAGTATATAAATAATTTATGACATTATAAATATATTCTTTACTATATTTTTTATATTTTGGTGTATGTGATAAATTATTTGATATATCCCATTCAGACATCATAATACTACCATAATAATCCAACATAATAAATCTTATTATATATAATTTGATTTATTTTAAATAATATACTAGCAAAGAATAATATATCATGTATCAAACCAATGATGTTATTATTGTCATGCCAAATAATGTAATTGTTGAAAATCCAGAATTATTTAAACTACAATTAGCAGCAAAAAAAAGAAATGATAAAAAAGCAGATGAATTATGTCATAATATACTATGTATTATAGGATGGAGTATTGTTTGTATATTATTAATTTGGTGTATATTATTAGTAATTATGATGATTTTACATTTATAAATAAATTTGAAAATAATAAAATTTATTATGTATCAATCTATAAAATATAATGAGTTTAAATATTATACGTGATTCATTTGTTGACTGTCATAAGAACCATGTTTCTATACATGGACCACAACCCGTTATATCAATTGTTTGTTTAGATAAATTATTTAAAAATATAGAAGAAAATAATATCCAATCATCAAATGACTATATATTATACACTTTATTTCTATTATTAATTGTTAATATATTATTTTATGCAAATGATATCATAATTTTAATAAAATATTTAGGAAAAAAAATATATGATTTACTATTGTATTGTAAAGATTATTTTAAACATGATAGATTACATAAATTAGAAAATTTAATACATAATATGAATGATAATATGAATTGTAATATACAAAAACTATCATATATTCAAGATAGATTAACTAAGTTAGAAAATAATCCATATATAAGTAAAATAGATTATATAAACGATACAGATTAATCAACAATAGTCATTTCTTCTAAACATTCACTAAGAGGATCACTATTAGTGTCTGGTATATCATCAGGTAGAGCATCATCAGGTGGTGAATCATCTTCTATCAATTTTCTTTGATGACTATCAGGCATAAAATACATTGGTTTAAAAGATTCACAATTTTGATGGATAAACATATGAACTAAACTTAATGCTTCCATACAATCATTAATACATTTTATCTTTTTTATTTCATTATCAGTTCTTTTACCATAATCATTACTATCAGTAAAAGTATATCGGACATTATTATTATTTTCTAATGGAACATTACTTTCACCTTCATCGTCTAATATACCATCTTCTGATACTATATGTTCAAAATATAATGTTTCTATTTTATATAATACATCATCCATTTTTAAAATTATAAGTTTTATTATTATTAATATAAATAATTCAAATTTTAAATATTGTTATAAATTATAAATGAATTCTGGTAATATATGGTTTTTCATATTAGTTATAGCAGTATTAGAAACTATTGCTATGGGTATTATAGAAGATTCAGCAAATAAACGTAATAAGTATTTTTTAATTGGTGTAATAATTTATACATTAGTAGCATATGTACTATATGAAATATTAAAAACTACAAACGTTGCTATAACTAATGCATTATGGAATGCCACAACAGTTATATTAGTTTCATGTATGGGTATTTTTTATTTTAAAGAAGAATTTTCAATATATCAGTATATTGGATTAGCATTTGCCATTTTAGCAATCATATTTATAGAAATGCCAAGTTTAATTAAACTATTCAAAAAAATTAATTAATTAAACTATTTATATGTAAACATGTAAATTCAAATAATATATACAATTGTGGATAATTTATTAACAATTTTTGTATTTCAATTAAATTTACAAATTCAAAAATATCTTTCTTTTTTATATCTTCCATTAATTTATCATTATTTATTTTTATGGATGTAATTTTCATATTTCTGAATTTTTATTTTATCTTCCCGAATTGTTTTTGTCATACGTTCAATTACTCTTTGCTGTGCTAAAATTGTTTCTTTTAACATTTTAACATCTTTATCTTTATAAATATTGTCACTTTTCTTTTTTTCAACAAATATTCTACTAGTATAATAAATATCATTATTATCATCTCGTAATTTTGTTCGGAATGACCAATTACTCGGACCATTCTGCAGAAATATTAATTCATTTCCTATTTTAACATATTCGCCACCATTATAAAACATTTCAGTTTGTGTATCTTTATCTAATGTTATATATTTTATCTTTTCACCAACTTTGAAATCATATGGTAATTCTATCTCTTCACAATTTTTTAATGAATCTTTTATAGTTGTTAAATTTGTTGTTCCTTTTTCCATATTATATTATTTATAGATTATCTTTTTATATTAGTATAATTATGTTAGAAATATTATCATCGATCTTAAAAATGTCTAATGATAGACGTAGTACATTAATGTATTTTTTAGATGATAATATTCAATATAAAATACAAAAATATGAATTAATCAATATGGATGAGTTGTATCTTAAAAATAAAATAATATTAATCAATAAATCTACATTAAATATAGATTATGATGGTAAGGTAGAATATATAAAGGATGATAGGGTTACAATTAAAAAAAATAATGGTAATAAATCATTAGATATGAATGATTATTATATATTTGTAAAATATATTAATAGTAAAAAAGATACTAGAAAATTTTTTGAAGAATTATTAAAAAAATTTTAAAATATTTATTATAATATAAAATGGTTAGAAAATGTGGTAAAGGTGGAAAACGCACACAAAAAAAAAGTAAAAGAGGTGGTAGTAAAACATTAATGGTTAAAGATGTAAATAAAGCATTAAATACTGGTGTAGGAGTTGCAGAAGAAATGGGTAGTTTAGGTATGAATGTTGGAAAAACTGCTGTCAAAGAAGTTGAAGCAGTTGGTTCAGAAGGTATAAAACTAAGTAAAAAAAGTATGAAATTTACTAAAAAAATGTTATCTAAAAAAAATAAAAAAAGTAAAAAAGGTAAAAAAAGTAAAAAAGGTAAAAAAAATAGTTATAGATCATTTTTATCTAAACGTTTGAAAGAAGTAAAACGTAAACATCCGTCATGGCCACAATCTAAAGTTTTTAAAGAAGCCGTAAAAGGTTGGAAATCAAAATCAAAGTAAATTAAATTTTTTTCTAATATATATTATAACATGCCAACAAAAAAACCAAGATGTCCAAATGGTTCGCGTAGAAAACCACGTAAAACTGGTAAATGCATTAAAACAAAAAAGAAATCTAGTAGCAAGTCTCCGCCTAAACGTCGTTATAATTTAAAAGTTAAAAAAGATGTTAAATCTAGTAGTAAAACAAAAAAGAAGGGAAATTATCGTAGTTTTTTGAAATGTGAAATGAAAAAATTAAAAAAAGCAAACCCAAGTATGAGACAAGCAAGTATTATGAAAATGGCAGCAAAAAAATGGAACAAAGGTAAGTAATTTATTTATTTAACATATTTTTATATTTTATAATATAAACTATATTATAAAATGAGAAAACGTACAAAAAAGAAAAAATATAGTAAAAAAAAAGGAGGAACACCAAGTCCAAATACTTCTAAAAAAAATAGTGCTGCAAAAAATATACAACGTATAATTAGAGGTAATAAAGGTAGAAAACGTGCTAATATGCTTAAAGGTTTAGAAACATTACCTCCAGATTTAAAACAACGTATACTTTCTATGTCTGGTAGAGGTAAACATAAACGTAAAAAATCAAAAAAACTTACAAATAAAAAACGTAAATCACGTTCAAAACATGGTGGATGACCTTTTAATGGTGGTGTTAAAGGAAATGTTAAACGAGGTGGGTGAGGTATAATTAAAGATATTCAAGCAGCAGGTAAATTACTTGGAGGATGACCTGGTTCTAAAACTAAATTTATTTAAAGTATAATACATATTTAATATATAAGTATAATACAAATATGCCTAAAAATAAAATTGGTGGAAAAAAACATAAAGGTAAAAAAAATAATGTTAAAGTTTCAAAAAACTTAGAAGTTCCAGAATCTGATGAAACCATTGGTCAAGTCGTTAGGGTTAAAGGCAATGGTAGATTTGATGTAAGATGTATTGATGGTGTAGAAAGATCTGGTATTTTAAGAGGAACAATGAGAAAACGCGTATGGGTAAATCGTTTAGATTTACTACTAGTTGAACCATGGTCTTTTGAAACTGATAAATGTAGTATTTTACATAAATATGATGATGATGAGTTTGTAAAACTAAAAAATTTAGGGCATATACCAAATGAATTTAAATTAGAAGGCGATGAATGTAATCCAGATGGTGAAGATGATGATTATTTTTCTTATGATATCAGTGACTCTGATACTGAAGAGGAAACCAAAGTATCAGATGAGAAAATTGTAGAAAAAGAATCATCTAACGATCCAGAAATAAATTTAGATGATATATAATTTATAAATGTGGCAATAAGGGAAAACTCTCCCAATCGTATCTTTTTAATATATGACATTCTTTAATATTTTCTTTTACAATATTTAATTTTATATCTGTTAAATGTTGACTTTCTACTGGTAATACCATGCTTAATTGTTCATTTGGTGTATATGGTAAATTGTCCCTATCAATACTGATACTATCCATATTTAGTATAGTATCATATAATTCTTTGAAACATGGTGCAGTATAATAATCATAACTATATCTCCAAGATATACATCCTTTAAAATAATAATGTGTACACCAATATAATGATTTAAAATAATCATTACATATATCATTCGTCTTACACTTTAATATTTCATCATATGCTGGCGAATAACAATGATTGAATAAATATTTCATATAATAATTTGTTCTCCAATATTTCATATCATAAAATATACGTTTTTCTTCCACTCTATCTAATATAGGTTTATGATTCATTAATTTTTCTAATTCTACTAAATCTTTTGTATTTTTATATATACGTTTATATTTACGTTCCATATTATCTCTAATATGTAATATATTTTTCATTCTATCATCTTCGCCTAATGATAATGTGTATATATATTCTTTTAATCCAGAAATATTGATTAAGTCATCATTTTCAATATCTATTAAATGATAATATCCTAAGTTTTTTTCACATAAACTTTTATATACGCTAATCAATACTTCTAAACCATCATGTCTTAAATTTATACTAGGAGTATGTTGTATAAAATCATTACCTAAGAAAAAACAAATGAATATATAATCATTTATTAATGATTTATCATCTAAATTATAAACTTTTGGTTTAATATTATGTATTATACAATTTTTTAATTTTGAAATGTCTAAATAAACATATTCACTATCAAATCCTTCAATACGATATTCTGTAGTTTCACGTAATAAATGTATTTTATGATCACTTATTAATGATAACATAATTAAATCAGCATCTAATCCATAAACACAATTATTATCATAATCATTCATTCTAATAGTATTATAAATTTTATGTTCTCCTTCACCTTCTGTATTGCTACTATCAAATATTAATTTTTGATCTATATGTATATTTTGTAATAAATAATTTTCTAAATCATTCATGAATTTAGTGCCTGGAGTGATAGCATTAGTATCCCATATCTTTTTTTCTTTAGCACTTTTATATCTACGTAATCTTTGTTGAATCATTTTAGGTTTAGGACAAGGTCCATCAATTGCAATATATACCATCTCATTTGGTTTTACAATATCAATTATTTTATGAATACTATCTAGTATTTTTTTGTGCATTTCGGTTTCATCTGTTAAATTTCTACAACAAGGATGAATTAAACAATTTAAATCAAAGTATAAGTTGTCTATACATATATTTTTGTTTTGATCGTAACAAATATGATTATAATCTTGGATAAGTGTTTTAAAAAAAACTGGTATACCCATTTTATTATAATAGTATTATAAGTTTAAATATATATAAAAGAATAATATGATAAAGTAATTATTAATGAAATATATAACATATAATCATACATCACATGCAAATAATTGGTCAAATGGTGCTGTATTTCAAGAAATATTATCTTGTTTTATAATTTCTATCATATGTGATTTAAATGTTGTATATCATGATTCTTGGAAATATTGTAGTGGATTTATATCTTATGATTCTTTTCAAAAAAATACAACTAAACCATTAAAAAAATATGATAATATAATAAATATTAATAATTATTTAAAATGGGAAAGTTTAAGTTTTAAAGATATATTAGATATTAAAAATGTAGTTAGTAAATGTGTAGAAAATACATTAATAGTTTTAAATAATGTATGTTTAATAAATCCATCATTTTTATATAAATGGTATAAAGAAGGTTTATTAGAAAAAAATTATTATTCTGATTTATTTTTACCAAAATTAAGAGAATTATATTTTTATGATCATGATAATACACAAATAAATCAATTTTGTATACATATTAGAAATGGAGACATTGGTAAAAAATTTTATGATGATGGATTGACATTAGAATATTATATAAATATTATAAAATTAATAAATAGTGTGAGTGATATCAAAATAAATATAATGTATGAAGGGGATACACAAAACTCTAATGTTTCTCTGTCACATTGCTATGTTGATTTAAGACGTAAAACAAATTACAATCATTTATGGTGTAGAGAACTTGGTAAATTACCAAATGTAATATTAAACGAAGGAGATTTAGATAATATAAACAAACAAATTAATGAATTATGTTGTTTTAAATATTTATTATTATCACCTAGTACATTTAGTTATTATTCAGGAATTATATCCAATGGATTTAAATTTGTTGATAAAAAATTTATAAAAATTCGTGAAAATACATTAAAAAATACAATAGATTTACCAAATTTTATAGTTTATGATAATTTTAAAGATAATTTACAGTATTTGAATGCCTAATTGATAACCTATATATAATATTTTAAATTTATTCTTATATTTTTGTAAAAAATTATTTATATTTTTTTTTATTGACCCGTTAACACCTCCTCCATAATCATCAAACCAAATTATACTATCTTTTTTTGTAAATTTAAATGCATTGTCAATATCACGTTGGATGTATTCTGGTTCATGACACCCATCTACATAAATAATATCAAAAATTATATCATTATCTATAAAAAACTCATCAGATGTTTTTTTAAATTTATTGATTTTATCATAATTATTACTTTTTTGTATATTTTCTATAAATATTTTTTCTGTATTATTATCAATACATTGACTTGTAATACCCTCAACACTACCAGTTGTATAATATGGATCTACACAATATAATTTAGATTCTTCATGATTTAAATAATTATCTGAAAAAAAACATGATGATAATCCTTCAAAATTTCCAATTTCTAATATATTTAATTTTTGACTTGTATCTATATATTTATGTAATTCAGTTTTTAATGCAACATATTCATGAAACCATTTTTGAGTAAATTTATATTTACTGTAATCAAAATTCATTTATGTTAATTTATTATTTTTTCTTTAAATATTTATGAAGGAATTATCCAAGTATGATTATCACTTTTAACACGCCAATTTCCATAACAAATTGTTAAGTATTCATCATGATATGATGGTATATTAAATTCTGTATCCAAAAATTTTATTTTATCTAGTTTTTCTGTAAATCTTGTTTTTTTGTGTTCAAACTCTATATCAATATATTCATTATTTTTAACAAAACTTATTTCATTTGTTGATATTCTTAATGGTATTAATCCATTACTTATTAAAATTGGCGTTATATCTGCTAAAATAGATATATCTTCAAAATTAATTTTAATATCTGTATCATTATCTCCTGTTATAAAATCCTTATCTCTCACAGCCCCTAATAATGTACCTCCAATTAAATAAAAATTTAAATTATTATTATCAGATATTTTTTTAAATATTAGTAAATTATCTTTTGCAATATTTTTATCTATACTATTAGGTCTCAGTTTAGTTTTACGTATACCATTTGCACCTAAAAATCCATTACCATTATTCCAATTATAATTACTCGGTTTATTTGATAATTTTATAATTTTATATACATTATATTTAAAAAAATCATCTTTATTTATTATATTTATTAAATATAATTTTTTTATTAATAAATACATTACTTTTTGACTCATATGCATTTTATCATTTAAATGATATCCATCAATTGTTTCATAATCATTAGTTAAATCATAATATAAAGTTATAAATGGTATATTATATTCTTTACATTTATCCTCATAATATTTATTAAATATTAATGTGACTTTATTTCGAGTTTTTTCATCGCCATACCATCTATCTATTGGTACATGATTAATATATATATCTTTAAATGTTGGAATAGGACCATATGCAATTATATTAATATTTTTATTTTTAAAATATAATAAAGTTTTAATTAATCTATCTACACATTCTATTATTAATTCATTTAATATTAAGTCACTATCTTTAATATTATTATCTTTTAATTTTATTTCATATTGTTTTAATAAATGTGCTCTACAATCAACTTCACCATAACTAAATAATATATAATCATTACTATTAATATT
>Ga0257114_1002525_pt1 | contig 12191 bp, 10 predicted proteins | sample SI112_10mmetaG_FD_190149 | JGI IMG/M metagenome (GOLD analysis project Ga0257114, IMG submission 190149) | Marine microbial communities from Saanich Inlet, British Columbia, Canada - SI112_10m | ecosystem: Environmental > Aquatic > Marine > Inlet | place: Canada: British Columbia | collected... | reverse complement strand
CGCTAATGCTACTTTCCCAGGTGGGAAGTCTTCTGGAATCGCCCCGACTGAGCAAACCGCCATGACCGCTTCACATCCAGCATCAGCGAGTGCACGCATGTTGGCTCTGTGTTCAATCATGTGAGGGGGTTTGCTGGCTTCACCGTCGTTGTGATGGCGCTGTAGGAAGAACAGTTCTTTCTCTACGTTTCCGTTTGTGAGTCGCATGCAAGTCAGTGGGACATCTCCCCATGGCGTCTCAACATTGACGTCGTCCCTTCTCAGCAACTCAATGCCAAATTGTTTCATTTCCTCACCAACAGCCATGTTGATGAGACCTGTTCCGCCAATCACTCCGAGTCGTTGCATGCCAGCCCCTCACACTATGTGTTTGTCAAACCTACGGCTCTTGAGCCGCTTGAACCTTGCTTTCGCTGATGACGTTGTTACGTCGTCGGACGTTCACTCGTTGAGACGAGCAATCAAGTCTGGTTTCTTGCCAGAGACTGGCTTTCCAGCTGCCTTGAGAAGTTCCTTGAGTTCTGCGACCTTCATCGAATCGTAGTCTGCACTTGGTGCAGCCTCTTCGGCAGGTGCTTCTTCAGCAGGTGCTTCTTCGGCAGCAGGAGCCTTATCAGATGCAGGTTCCATTGCTTCAGCAGCATCGATAATCGACGGAGTGGATTCTTCTTCCTCTTCATCTTCCATTGCAGATGCAAGTGCTGCTGCTTTCTTTGCTTTGATTTCAGCATCGCTGCGTGCTTCTTCAGCGTGAATTTCATCGAGCGTCTTACCCTTATCAGCAACAACACCAGCTTGGAGCAGTTGACTCTTACGGATTGCGACGGACTTTACGGGGTAAATCGGCTTGACTGCCTTTCGGATTTCTTCTTCAAGGGTTCCGTCAAGAATCTGAGTTTGAATCTTGGAGTAGGTTGCCTTGGAAGCAAAAGCGATAATCATGTCTCGAGCCTTAGCACGCATAGCCTGCTTGATGGAAGTCTGAACTCGCTTTTGAGTGATAATCAGTGGCTTGAGTCGAATCAAGTAACCGTCTGTCGAAACGACATCGACGACATCGTCGACTTTACCACGGTAACGACGGATTTGTCGGCGGATGTGGTCGGTTTGGTGGTGGTGACCGATGAATGTGGTTAGAGCGTCTTGCCCGACACATTCGTGAACACGGAATCGGAGGATAACGTGCATCTTGGTAAAGTCGCCATTGAATTCTTGTTGTGTCATTTCGTACACACGGCCGATAATGTATTCATCGGACTCCCCGAGAGTCTCTCCTATTTTCTTAAAATCCCATGGTGTTCGTGGGGCACGAATGGTGTACCAAATCTTATTCTTCCACTTGTCACGTTGCTTACGTGCTGCTGCACGTGCCTTTACACTAATCTTTTTTGCCATGGTATCATCTCGGGGTGTGTGTTTGCGGGGGCTACCCCACTTGCAGGTTGGCGACCTCCCTCCCCTATTTGAAGAAGTCTCTTCGCTCACTTAAACAAAGATGGGTCAATATAGACAATTGAATCCTCGATGGTTCGGTAAACTCTTGAGCATGAAGGGGCACGGAAGGGTGTGAGCCTACACCATATCACCTGGCGTGCAACCGTCGGCGCAGTTGAAGATGAAACAGTAGTGGCAGAGGCTATTGCTTGGTTGGTGGGCGACCCTGAACTGGTCGAGATTGAACGCACTACTTCCTACCACGGCTCGGATATCCACATGGTTACTGGAGTTTGTAAAAAGAAGAAACAGTCCCTCGTGTCTCTTGCGCAAATTGGAGAAGAAAACCTGCAGACCCTTGCTCGAGAAGTCGAGCAACGCTACGATGAAAACAACACCCTGCACTTCCGTCTTGAGTTCCATTCCTTTGTCAACGGTGAGGCAGTTCTAGCATCGTCAGGACATGCTTCAACCATCAAATGCCACACGAAGGTCGAAGTCTACCCTGGACAAGATCCGAAAGAAGAGTGCATGAAGGTCATTGAACAAGCAATGAAACAGAATCAAAAGATGTCTGATTGAATGAAGTCGACTGAACGCTAAGTTGAAGTCGAGTCCGAGCAACCGTGGTTCATGAGTATCAGGCTGAGGGCGGTTGTGCTTACTGCCCTCATGCTGCTCAGCCTCACCGTGCCAATTTCAGCTGAACATCAGCCCAGCATGAATGAAGCACCTGTGTGCAATGCAGACCGTAATTCGACGTGGACGGTGGGTCTTGTTTACTGCACCGATTCAATCGACATAGGGTATACATTGTTTTCACCGTTTTCTTCGTCGGAAAGTTTCCTCATCGACTACGAAGGTAGAGAGGTCCACAGTTGGGACTCCCCGGGTAAACATCGTCCGGGCATGTCATCGTACCTTCTCCCCGACGGAGATCTGTTACGGAGCGCTGACATATCTCAACAAGCGGTAGGCAACTTCAGTGGAGGAGGAACTGCAGGTAAAATAGAACGGATTGGATGGGATGGAACTGCTGAATGGTCGTGGGAGTTCTCCTCGACATCTTACATCACACACCATGATATCGAACCTATGCCAAACGGGAATATATTGGCAATTGCATGGGAAGATAAAACGGAATCGGAGGCTCTGCAAGCAGGAAGAAACCCAGCGATAGCGAGTGATGCCCCTGGCGGTAATGCAAATGTGTGGCCGGATTTCATTATCGAAATCGAGCCTCTAGAAAACAATGAGGCAAACATCGTTTGGGAATGGCACGCTTGGGACCACCTTATCCAGGATTATGATGCTTCAAAAGACAATTACGGTGTCGTTCGAGACCATCCAGAGTTGCTTGACATCAATTATGTAGGTGCCACTGGCAACCAAGCCGGCCGTGCTGATTGGATGCACTGCAACGGCATTGATTACAACGAACTCCTCGACCAAATCGCCATCTCATGCAAAAACATGAATGAAGTCTACATTATTGACCACAGCACAACGACCGAAGAGGCTGCAGGTCATACCGGTGGTTTTTCTGGCAAGGGAGGAGACTTTCTCTATCGATGGGGAAATCAGCAAGTCTACGATGCAGGTCTATCAAGCGAACAGAAGTTGTTCGGACAACACGACATCCAATGGATTGAACCAGGCAGAGAAGGCGAAGGAGACCTCATCGTATTCAACAACGGTGGAGGACAGAATTACGGATACTCTTCAGTCGACGTACTCAGACTTCCGGGCGACAACGGCACTTATCCGCTGCTAAGCAACAACACGTGGGGACCCCAACAGCCAAACTGGTCGTGGAATCAAGGCAGTGAGATGTATGCACAGATTGTCTCCGGTGCAGAGCGGTTACTGAACGGCAATACACTGGTCACAGATGGCACAACGGGAACACTGTATGAAGTAGATTTGAACGGTGAAATTGTGTGGAAATACGTGAGTCCGATTTCAAATCAAGGCACGATGACTCAGGGCGAAGAAATACCGGCTGGAAATGTGTCTGTTGCACTTGGAAATGCCCTTTTCAAGGCGAGAAGATATGCGCCTAATTTTTCGGCATTCAGTGACAAAAACATGACCCCCGGTTCTTATATCGAACATTCAACGGATTCGTGCCCATCCGAAGATGCACATCCATGGGATCGAGATGGCGACGGGTGTGTAGACGATTCTGATGACGACGGAACGAACGACCCGTTCGACGTATGCCAAGGACATGATGACAAAATTGACCTTGACAACGATTCCTTGCCAGACGGTTGCGATGATTATGTTGATTCGGATGGAGACGGAATTGTTGATGAAAACGACACTTGCCAAGGGTTTGATGATTCCATTGATATCGACAACGATTCGATTGCGGATGGATGTGACGAACTCCTCGATAATGATTCGGATAGCATCTCAAACATCGAGGATGTTTGTGAAGGCAGTGACGATTCTATAGATGCAGATGCAGACGGCATACCAGACGGCTGTGACGCTACACCAAACGGCGAAGTGACTTCATCAAATCATTCTGACAACTCAACCAACCAATCGAGTGAACATTCAACCTCCGATTCGAACAATTCAACGAACCCTCAAACCGATGAGCCACAAACTCAAGACATAGATTCCACATCAACCAACACCAACGCATTCGTAGCGAAGGTAGCGATTGGGGTCGGAGTTTTTTCGATTGCTCTAGCAGGTCTCTACTTCCGCATTTTACCTCGAAATTCAAAGGATGAAGGACAAGGTTAGGCAACATTTTGTTTGAGTTTTGTTTCAAAGCCTTCATGTATGGCGAGTTCTTGGGTCGGACGAGGAATATCCATGACCCACGTAGTAACAAGCACCTGTGTCGATCACAAATACCAAGAATGCGTTGCAGTATGCCCTGTTGAAGCATTCAGAGAAGCCGAGACATACTTGGTCATTGATCCTGACGAATGCATCGATTGTGGTGCATGCATTCCAGAATGTCCAGTTGACGCTATTTTTGCAGATACCGATGTTCCTGAAGAAGAAGAATCATGGATTGATCGCAACGCTGACGAAGCTGTTGATGCTGAAGTTGCAGAAGGCGATTCACCGGTTCTTGCAAGCGACTGAGTTCACTTTACAGACTCATGGCTTAAACCAATGTTCATGAAGGTCGCGCTCAAGGAGAAATTGATTAGTATGGTTCGAACAGATTTTACGCAACTGCGAAACGGCAGCGATTTACTCAAGCGAGGTTTCGCTCGTATGCAACAGGGCGGCGTCATTATGGATGTCGTCGACCCAGAACAGGCAGCAGTTGCCGAAGACGCTGGTGCTGTTGCAGTTATGGCTTTGGAACGTGTTCCTGCTGACATCCGAAGAGACGGTGGAGTGGCCCGTATGAGCCATCCTGACATGATTCAAGGTATTCTCGATTGTACCTCCATCCCAGTGATGGCAAAAGCACGCATCGGGCACGAAGGAGAAGCACGAATCCTCGAATCCATGGGTGTGGATATGGTCGACGAATCAGAAGTTTTGACTCCTGCCGACCCCTTCTTCCACATCAACAAGAACGACTATTCCATTCCGTTTGTATGTGGCGCCACAGGACTTGGTGAAGCGGTACGACGCATTTACGAAGGTGCATCAATGATTCGAACCAAAGGTGAGGCAGGAACTGGAAACCTCGTTGCTGCAGTAACTCACGCAAGGCTCATTGACCAAGAAATCCGCCAAATCCAGTCATTGGATGACGCAGGATTGGAAAAGGTCTCCAACATCATTGTTGATCGATACCGTGTTCTTGCAGACACATCAGAACTTCCAGGCCACCACCCAATGACCCCGTTTGGTGCGATCGATGATAACATGAACAACGACATCCTTGAGATTCTTAACCAAGTCAAGAACATGGAAAGACTCCCTGTAGTCACTTTCTCAGCCGGAGGCATAGCAACTCCTGCTGACGCATCTCACATGATGAGACTTGGCATGGATGGCATTTTTGTCGGCTCTGGAATCTTCAAGTCGTCCGACCCAAAAACGATGGCTGATGCAATCGTTCTTGCAACAGCACACTACGATGATGCCGCTAAGGTTACTGAGGCTATGGCGATGACGATTGGAGATCCAATGAAGGGCGACGAATTAGAAACACTTGAAGTCCGAATGGATCAGCGTGGTTGGTAATCACTCTAGAGGATTGGATATACCCTCTTCCCCGAGAGCCCACTTGAGCGTCTTTACGACCCCGTCCAATGCCTTGTGATTTCGTGCAGCTTCTTTCATTCCGTCACGGTCTTCATTTTTGCGACATTCATCAAACCAAACCTTCCATTCAGCCCGCTTTGCTTCTGCCCGGTTGAGCATTTCCTCAATCTCCTCCCAGGTGCGATCATAACTTCGAACGGGTGTGGCACGAGAGGACATATGGCTCTTGCGACAACCCAAGGTATTTGAGTCAAACGCCAACATGATTAGTTCGTATTCGGAATTCGACAGTCCTTGAGATTGCTACCAGCCTCAACAATCACTCCGTCCCCAAGTATGACATTCTGCAAGATACACTCGGTGCCAATATCGACACCTTCACCGACAACGGTATTGGTGATTTTGCAATCCTTTCCTATTTTCGAACCGGACATCACGAGAACATCTTTGAGAGTGCTGCCCAAGTCGATGCGACTCATCGACGATACAACTGAACCTTCAATCTCCCCGAGAATCTCTGCCGAGGACGAGATGAAACTGTTCCCCTTGAACTCACCTTCTGGAAGAGGAAAAGGCAGAGAACTTCGTTGTTCAATGAGCGTGTGTTGCGCACGGATGAGTTCAGATGGGTGTCCAACATCAAACCAAACACCGTCAATGGTTTTCGCATACATCGGCCAGCCTTTTTCGAGCACCATCGGGAAGAGTTGTTTGCTAAAATCAAACTTCTCACCCTCTGGTACCAAAGCCAAAACTTCAGGTTCAATGATGTAGAGTCCAGCGTTAATCACGTTGCTAAATGCTTCACCAGACTTGGGTTTTTCCTTGAACTTGCAAATGTAGCCTTCCCGGAGTCCCCCATCAAGTTCACCTAAATGTGAGTGTGAAAGTCCAACGATACCAAACTCAGTTGGGTCATCAACTTCCCAAAGCGCCATTGTGACTCGCGCACCGCTTTGACGATGTGAATCAAGAAGTGCACCAATGTCGAACGAGGCGACAGAGTCACCAGAGCCTACAACGAACGTTTCAGTCAAGTGTTCGGAAAGGAGTCGGACACTACCTGCAGTACCCATCGGCGTCGATTCTTGATTGACCCATGCATGAATCGGATGCTCTCCATGCGTCCAGGACTCAACATGATGCTCAAGTTGTTCTCCGCGGTACCCGGTCGTGACAACGATGGTGTCAATGGAAGCTTCTTGCATTGCATCTTTGACAAAATCAATGACTGGACGGCCGAGAATCTCTACCATTGGTTTAGGTCGAGTGAGCGTAAGTGGGCGAAGACGAGAGCCTTGGCCACCTGCCATGATGACCCCATACATGTTCAAACCTCAGCGTCGGCGTGATGCACGCATGTCGATCTTGCGCATTGACTTCTTTTTACCAGACTTGGATTTGCGCTTGCTGGAGCTGCCAGTATCGCCTTGACCGATACCACCAAAGGTGATTCCGCCAGAATTGAGAAGTTTCGAAACCAATTCGTCTGCAACTTCTTCGGATTCTGCACCGGTCTTCATTTCGGCCTTAACGGATGCATTGTGGTCGGTCATCCATGACTTTCGCTCATCACGAGCCATGTTCAACTTGTCACGCACCTTATTGACATCCACCATCAATTCAGTGATTTTGTTGTGCATGTCGTCAGACTTCTGACGCAATTCCAAAAATTCGTTGTGGAATCGGTCGCCCTCCGCTTTGAGGAAGTCTCGGTGGGTGAATGCTTCGTCAACTTCTTTGGAAATCGCATCTGCACGGCCAACTGCTTCGAGCATATCTTGGTGTGCAGCGTCAGCTTCAGAGCGAAGCAGTTTGATTGCTGAGTCCATATCGCTGAGGTCAACGTTAATCATTTCAAATTGGGTCACCTCAGGAGCCAATTCCTTGATTCGAAGTTTCATTTCCTTGATTTTCTTAATCATTTCCTTTTCCTTCTTCTGACCTACAGAAGAGGTTTCGAAGGTCTTTTCGAGAGATTGAACTTCTCGTTGCAACTTGGCATACTCTGCGGTTGCTGACTTCTTTTCGCCCTTTTCATCGCGCCGACCTTTCACTTGATTGATCACTTCTCGAAGTTGCTGCTGGAGAGCATTACGCTTCTCCTTGAACATCTTGATTTCTGCACGGATCGCTTTAATCTCGGTAAGTACGAGGTCGACCTTCTCTCGGTGTTCCTTGTATTGTCCTTGTACTGCATTGCGCTTATCCGCTACAGTACGAGCCTGATCACTGAACGAATTGCGAGTGTTTCGCATCTTTCGAACACGTGCTTCCATGCCCTGTAATTCTTCTCGCAATTCAGCATCAGGACTTGGTGTCGCATCGTCTGGTCTTCCGCGCATGGCTACTGCACAGAGTGACCCATTTCAAATCTACCCATGAGTGAAAAGGCAATTACACACCGATGTCACCGAGTATTTCGCTGATTTTAATGAACACAGCAGCCGATATACCGAGGATACCGAGTAGGCCTGTAGTAACCGATGAGAAGCCGAGGATGCGTTCAAGGAACTTCGTTCGAACTCGGACGTTAATCTGTCTTCCAATGATGAGGTCACCGCTTTGTTCCTCAAGACGAACGGAGACGGTGGCTTCTCCAAAGCGCTCAGGGAGCAAGGATTGCCAAGCGACTGTACCGTCTCTAAGAAGACCAGACATGAGTCCGAGAACATCCTCATCACCCTCCGCAGCCAGTGGAAGTGCCTTTGCAGACCACCAATGTTTTTCACCTGGGTTGAGCCGATAGGTCATGGCAATGTCGTGCGGTCGGAAATCGGGCGATTGGACACGCAGGACGACGTTTCTCGGAGTGTCTGAAAGATTGTGGATCAGCGTGAACAGGTTGGCACGTTCATGAACAACATTCTCCATGTCCACTTCAAACACAATATCGGAGTTTGTAGCGGCTCGGCCTGCCCCAAGGTCCTCCTCGATTCGACCAATCATCCTGAAGAATGCAGGACACGCATGTTCGATGTGGTCAATAATCGAAAGCCATTCCTCAATCGTAAAGACTGGGTGGCTACGAACGAGATCCATTCCTTTCTTGGTCAATACTTCGGAAAGTTCAGATTCCATTGTTTTAAAATCAAGACCTTTGGAGTGCCGATACAGCGTCATCAAGATTTTCTCCCGAGCATACTGTGGATCTGTTCCTCTCTTGAGGCATTGTTCTAATTCCTTCGAATAGATTTCGTAAACCGAGCGCAGGAGTGGGTCCATGTGGGTTTTAACGAGGTCGTCAAACACCATTTCGAGGGTAGAAGGGTGAATTGGCGGGTTGTACGCCTTCAACAAACCTGTACGTTCGTCCATATTGAACGGATAGGAACGTGTTGGGAAATGCTGAGAGAGTGAAAGCATCAGCGTTGAGAAAGAAAGCAAGAGCATGATTCGTCCGTTAAGTGAAGCGATATCTACAAAGAAGATTACAATCAAAAGAAGGCTTGAAAGAATACCAAAAGAAAGCGACCAAGTGTGTTTTGATTTAGCGCCAGACAACTGATCTGCGAGACTTTCATAGCCGTGCAAGGACTGTACCGACAAATGTTCGCCGTTAAGCCGCTCAACTTCCTGTTCAAAGTTGTTGAGAGACAATTCAACTCGATGTCGATGGAATGTTTGGGCAAGAATGTATCCGAGCAGGAGAACAAAAGTAAGGGCGGTCAGAGCCATGGCGAAACTTATTCCAACCGTCGGTTCGATTTGCGACCACCATTTTGGAGATGTTGCCGAAAAAGCAAGTGCTCCGAAATAAGTGAAGAACGAAAATGCCGGTAAAATGAGAACAAGACGCAAGCCTGAACCGAGTAATTGACGATCTATGGCAAACCAAAAACGCTCAGAGGTAAGGATGCTTTCTTCTGAAGTTGATTGTTGATTTTCATCTTCAAATGAATCAACCAGTTCCTCAACCATACACAGTCCACCCGTCTCTTGCACTAAAGTGTTACATCAGTTCAAAGCCGGATGAATGCGAACGAGGAGTTTAGAGGCAAGTACCGGCGACATTACGATATTCGATTGATTCGGAAGCGTATAACCAGCCTCAGAGCGGGTTATTTGAATGCCGACTTTACATCCCTGTGACTCCAACACTTCAACTTCAGAAGCACTGAGGAACATGGCTTCCAAAGTCCCACTTGCGTCTACGGAGAGATTGGCGAGTGAGCATAAACGTGATTTTGTAGATTCAACGCGCTCTGCGATATCTGACGAGGCAAGCGGAATATCTCGACCGCTTGGGTCAAGGAGCGGCTCACCGAGTAAAAGTGTGAGTGCGACTTCCAAATCGTCGTCGATGGCATGCTCCAAGCGACAGGCGGTTGCGTGGGCATCCCCTTGAAACGAAACGCTCTCCAGAAAAACTTCGGCTAGACGATGCCGACGCTTCATTTTCTGCCCGTGAATCATTCCTTTTTCTGTAAGAGTCGCCCCTTTGTAAGGCACGTAGTCAACCATGCCTTTGCCTGCCAACCGTTGAATCATTTCTGTAGCCGAAGCGGGAGAAATGCCGAGAGCACCGGCGAGGTCGCCGTTACGAACCGGAAGGTCCGGCTGTTTTTCATAAAACTCATACATTGTCTCGAGGTATTCATCCTCAAACTCTCGAAAATGTCCATTCATGCACTCACCCAAATCTACTCAGGCTGTACTGCTGAAAAAACTTCCTCACAAGCAGGGCAACGAACTGAGCCAGTATAATCTTCTGGAATCCGTAGTGATTGTGTGCATTCAGGGCAGTGAATCTCAATCTTACCGTCCGATTCAACGGCTGGCCCTTCCTCGACTTCCTCGACTTCCTCGCTTGAAGAGTCGATACGAGGCGTCACATCAAAGCGATTCGAGCAATCAGGACAACGAACTTGTCCACCGTAATCTGCTGGCACCCGTAGTTGTCTGTCGCATTCGGGACAGCCAATTTGGATTTTCTCAACACTTGTTGCCTTAGCTGCTTTTTGCTTCTTCTTCGAGGAAATCGATTTCTCCGGCTTAGCAACAGAAGAATCCGTACTTCTGTTTTGATAGATTCGGATGACTGCGCCGAGGACTACGGCCAGCATTACCCCGCCAATGACGCCAACCCATGGGAATTCAAACGATGCTTCATCAACCACAACAACTCCGGATTGGAATGTGTTTGTCGCAGTGAAACTGCTGTCGCCAACAACCCATGTCACCTTAAGTGGGGCAGAATCCAAGTCCGGCCACTCGAATGAGAATTGATAATTTGAATCAGAATTTGCACCTAAAGCATCCGTTTGTTTCTGACCAAGGAAAAGACCTCCCTGCGTGGAAACGACAAGGTATCCTTCGGCACCGGCAATATCTGCTGTGTTTCGGACTTGAACAGTGACTGAACCGGTTTGGCCGGGCAACGGTCTGTTTGGGGCAGAGAGAGGATTGAAGTCGACTGAATACGATGGACGCTCGTCGGGAATGCTCAAACTGAAACTCGAAAAACCGAAACCAGTGGTCCAGTTGAGTGGTGTTGCACGGATGGAAACTCGCTCGGAATCAACAAAACCAACAGTGAATGCACCGTTCGTCATGCCTTCAGAGAGGATTACTTCGTAGTCCATGGGGTAGACGTCCAATCCTGATTCGGTATAACCGAGACGAATTCGAACTGGCCGGTCAATACCTTCACTCATCTCAACAGACCATTCGAATGTGACTCCGTTCACTGCATCCCACGCTACCGACGTAATCTTCGGAGTCAATGTTTGCTGAGCTGCAACAGGCACCATTAGAGTACCGTTGAGACCGGAATCAATCGAGCCGTCTGTCGATGAGAGTGTCCAATTGACTGCCTGATCGCCAACCGTTGACAGCGGCAAAGATACACTGACCTCACCCGCAGCGTCAACATCCAATAACAGCGTGTTACTTTCGTATTCAACTCCAAGTGTTTCACATACCAACATCACGTGACCCATCTGCTCACCATGGTTACGAACAAGCATCGAGAACATAGCCTCATCACCATCGTGCCAAGGGCCGTTCAAAACTGCAGGAATACTTGAGCCAGCGAACTCAAATGCTGCAGATTCAATATCAAAAGCAAGCGAAACAGTGGAAGTCGATAGAGTCGAAATACGCATGCCAAGCACAGAGCAAGACAACAGGTCAGGACGAGCTGTTGATTGAAGTGAAATAAGTTCCATAGATCCTATCGAAAGAGTCAACGATTCATCGTAAACCGTTTCTTGTCCGAACGTGCACACAATTTGCCCATCGAAATCCAGCGTTCCAGTGTTGTGGACTGAAAGATTCCATTCGACTGTATCACCGGCAGTAAGTTCGCCCATGTCTGAAGAAAAAGTAAGCGTCATCAGCGGCAAAGGTGGAGGAGACACTTCAAACGTAAGGGATCTTGATTCGTCGCTCGAGTCGCCGTCACCGGTATCGTTCAGTGCAAGTTCAAGGCTCGCTGAGCCCTCTACAAGTTGCAATGTGCTTGTGAAGAAGACAATCAAACTTGATTGTGCATCGACCGTGAGATCAGAGGTTGTTTGATTCTCAGAGACAGACTGCACATTCAGCGATTGGGAAAGTGT
>Ga0257114_1002523_pt1 | contig 12197 bp, 22 predicted proteins | sample SI112_10mmetaG_FD_190149 | JGI IMG/M metagenome (GOLD analysis project Ga0257114, IMG submission 190149) | Marine microbial communities from Saanich Inlet, British Columbia, Canada - SI112_10m | ecosystem: Environmental > Aquatic > Marine > Inlet | place: Canada: British Columbia | collected... | reverse complement strand
AAACCAAAAAGATGATGAGTAAAGAAGAATTAAACCAATTAGACAAATCTGAATTAGTAGATTTAATATATGATTATTGGACTCAATTGAAAATTCAAGCTGATAATGGGATAAGTGACAAAGAGAGGTTTATCCGGGAAGAGTGTGGGAGAGTAAAAATGACAGAGGTGAATAAGTTAAGAAATATGTTACATCATAAATTAAACCAAAACAAAGAAGATGAGTAAAGAAGGATTTATAATAGAGTTACAGAATACCTTAAAAAAATACGAAGGTAAAATTGTGAATGAGGTACGAAAAGATATTAGGTCAGATTTGGATGATGTATTAAATAACTATCTATCGGATAATGTAGTAATGACAGAAGATTTCCCTATTAAGTTTGAAAATGGATTAGGTAAATGGGAGATTCATAAAGATGGGAGAACATACGTCCAACCCCCAACAGGAAGACAATTCATAGAGTGTAACATAACAATATCACCTAACGGAAGTCAAAATGATTAAAGAATACAAACTTAGATATGAAGATAAGTTCCATATTACTAATCATGGTGATTCTATCACAGTTAGGTGGAAGGATAATAATTGTGAGAATATAAAAGAAGGTGACATAATTACTGAACTTGTTAAAATACGTGACGGTGAAACTGATACACAGATATATGAAGTTATTGGTGTATCACCATTTATGAAATCATTCGGAATCAAAGGTGACAATTTATCAATAATAATTAAACCAAAACAAATAAGATGAGTAAAGAAGAAATATGTTCCTACATTAAACACATTTGGTACAGAAAGGGAATCGAGAGAAAGTGTATAGTATGTAATAAGGAACAAGTAAATGTAGTAAAAGTTGTGAATGAAATAGGAAAACTACATGGTGGTTATTTCAAACTACATGACGATTGGCGTGATGCATAAACTTATTAAACCAAAACAAAGAAGATGAGTAAGATTTTAATAGCAACATTAATTTATATCCCACTTATGGTAATTTTAGGTGTTGGTGTATATGAAATATCTGAAAGTTGGTACATAAATTTAGTATGTCCATTATCGGTAAGTGTGATTACAACTGTATGGGCTTTGTTATCACTTAATTGGTACGATGAACATCTGATGAAAATGGAAAACGTCAAAAAGATATTGTATAAAGAAAAAAATAAATTAAACCAAAACAAAGATGAGTAAAAAAGTAACACATATGACAACTGAGGAAATTAATTCAGAAAGAATTGAATTAGAACCTATGGTATTGTTAATGAAAGAAACCAATATTGTAGAACACGATGGTATAAACTATTTCGACATATCTAAACGATATCATGAATTGTGTAAAGAATCGGTTGTAAGAGAACTATTAAAACCAAAACAAAGATGACATTAAATAAAGGACTCATATCACCATTAGTCACTTATAAAAATAAGGAAGGAATGACATTTGTATATGAAACAAAGTTCTGGATATCCTTTTGGAAATCAGGTAATGTACCTAAAGCTAATTAAAACAAAGATGAGTAAAGAATTAAAATTAACATCAGTAGAAAAATGGGTAATGAAATATATGAACTACTCATTGGAAGATATTAAATTAAATAGAATAGAATTAAACCAAAACAAAGATGAGTAAAGAATATATTAAAGCACAGTACCAACACCTACAACTATTAGGTAGTAACATAACACCACTTAGACCAGGTGTAGGATTCTACGTAACAGTAGATGGTTTAGAAATATCAGAAGACTACTTTCCAGAAGAATATGAACAAATACAAAATGCTTGGAATAGTGCAGTTAAAAAAATAAAAGAATTAAACAAAGATGAAAATAAGTAAACATACAATATTTGGACAGTTTCACGTATTACCATTCATTAAGATAACATATGACAAAACTCTCAATGGAGAGTATGAATTCATAGTTGGGTGGATGAGTATAGGAATATCATTGTCATTTAAACCAAAACAAAAATGAGTAAAGAAGAAATTAAAAAATTGTCAGAGGAAATATCATTCCGATTATTAGCAACAAAAAAACATAGTGATTTTGACTGGATGGTAGAAACGATAGAAAATTATATAAACCAACCTAAAAATAGTTGGTGGCAAAGAATATTTAAAAATAAATAAAAACAATATTATGGGTGAAGAAGAAATACATAAAAAATGGAAAAAAGTACTTAGAGGTATTACTATAGAAGACGCTATTAGATGTGAAGGATTTAACGAAGACTTTACTGATGGAGTAATATCTGCTAAAGAATTAGAAGAAGAAATATATCAGATAAGTAGAAAATACTCTTAAAATTTTGTTTTATTAAAATATTATTATTATATTTGTATTATGAGTACATCAAAATTAGGTTTAGAAACAGAAAATCAGAGATTATATAAAATAATCGAAGAAAAAGAAGAAATAATAGAAGATCTATTAGAGAGATTAGATGAGGTAACTAAAGGTTATCAGAAATTATTAATGAGTCAATGTCAATGTAACCCACTTACGGGTGTTAATACTAACGAAAATGATTAATTTAGAAAATATAGATAAGTTTAAATTACTGTATAACGATGCAGTAAGTAAAGGTAACGAAATGTTTGTATTTGAAGGTAGAGATGTTCTTACTTCATATGCTAAATATGTTGTTGAACATTTTAACAACATAATGAATGCTCGAGTGGTGGAATAGGTAGACACGCAAGACTTAAAATCTTGTTCCCATTTTGGGAGTGCGGGTTCGATTCCCGCCTCGAGTACGTAATGGACCGGTAGCTCAGCTGGATAGAGCATCTCCCTTCTAAGGAGACGGCCGAAGGTTCGAATCCTTCCCGGTTCACATTTATTTTTTAATGTAGTCTGGATTTGGGACTACGAAAGCTTTTAATTTAACTTTATCCCAGTCTTTAAGTTCGGTGGGTATCTCTTCATCCCATAATTCATCATTATCATCTTCATCATAATAATTATCTTTTGGTTTATCACCCATTTTTAATATTGACATAGTTCTGTGCCACCCCTCCATAAGTTCGTACTTACCATCAGGATCAATGAGAACTATCACTGGTTCATTCATACCATCATCTCTTCTCATATTCATCTGAGTATCCATCCTTTCTTTATCATAAGGTACGTTATATGCATCTATCTTACCGAAGTCTCTTTCCTCAAACGCTCTAATAGTTTTATCTGCAAAGTCCATTGGGTTAACATTTAATACTTGCAATTTCCACGGACCATTAAGGTAGTTATACCACCACCCATTACCATCACCTTTAATATATGGTATTGGGTCACCATTATATGTATTTATTATCTCTTTTAATGGTGGTACACTGTGAGGTGCGTTCATAAGAATTACGTTTCTGAAGTAATCTTGTAAAATATATTCTGGTGCGTTAGGGAACTCCATCCTCATTTTTTCATATATTTTTTTATGTGGGTTGTTGTCTTTATATATTGGAATACTAGATACCTCTTCTTCTAACTCCACACCCATTTCATATTTGTTTTTGTTTGGGTTTGCATCACTAACACTCCAATACTTTAAATCCTCTTCTATTTTAGATAATTGACTTTCATTAATAATTATTTTTCTTTTCTTAATACTTTCATTTAAAGTTCGTATTACATTCACATCCAAATCAACAATACCTCCAATCTCACCTTGTTCTATAGAGTCATCTAAGTGAGTTGTTAATTTAGGATTTAACACATCACCATAATCATGTTCCCAATCCGTTGCATCACTTGCATCATCCGAATCAGATGCCACCACACTATTTGTCACTTCTCTCCAAGAGTCAACATTTTGGTATATTTTAACTTCATACTCTTTCATATGTGGTACAACTACTTCTTCTATAGATGAAAAGTCACCATCACTAACCTTATCTAAGTTGTTTTTATATAAAGAATAAAAATACATCAACATATCCTTATCTAATGCTAGATTACCTATTATATTAGAATTCATTAAAGTATAAAAATCAGTTCTTCTACTATCTTTTATTTTACCACCTAAAGTTCTATATATTTCTCTTAATACTGCAACCTCAAAATTATTGAACGGTTGGGTATCGGTAGTATTTCTTATGATATCTTTTAATTCCATTTGTTTTTTTTAAAAAAAATGCTTATCTTTATAATAATAAATATACAAAAAATGGAGATTATTAAAGAATTATCAGTCTTTAACAATATAAAATACTATGACGAACCTCATACGTATTATATTGATGGAGAGAAAACAATATCCTGTACTGGTTTTATTCATAAGTTTGAAGAAGACTTTGAGTCTAATGTAGATAAACCAGATAAATGGGCAGAAAAACAAGGACATATATATAAGGCTAAAAGTATGGCAGATAAGTTTGCACATAAACAAAACTTTTATCCTATGGAAGGTGATCCGTATGATAGACCTGATTACTCTAAACCAAAACCAACGGAAGAATGTACCAGTGAAGAAGATATCAAAAAGTTATGGAAGTATAAAAATAATCATGCGACTTTTGAGGGTACAACACTTCATGATTACATAGAGAATTACTTAAACAATAAAATAATGCCTTACCCCACTAAAAGTCCTGAAGGGTTAGATTTTAGTGAGATATCGGAAACGTATGAGATTATGGAGGGATATTTTCACAATTTCTATAACGATACAGTAGCTAAAGGTAAATTAGTACCAATTAAATCAGAGTTAGTCGTAGGTGATAAAGACTTAATGTTATGTGGGATGGTGGATCAGTTATTTTGGAATGAAAGATATGGTACATTAGAAATATGGGATTGGAAGACTAATACTCGTTTAAATATGAAAGACGACTATGGTAATAAAATGAAAGAGTGTTTATGGATGTTGGACAAATGTGAATTTAATACATATTCATTACAACTTAATATCTATAAAAAAATTATTGAGAAAAACACTAACTTAAAAGTTGGTAGGTGTAACTTAGTTTGGTTTAATGAAGACAACCCAAACTATAAAATTATTAAGTGTGCAGATTATAGTAACCATGTTGATAACATGATGTCCACTCTTATTCCCGCGTAATCGCGTTGTCTTTTTAATAAAAAATCATTATATTTAAGATATGATAAAAAAATTATTTCACATTGCAGATTTACATTTCAGAACTTATAATAGACATAGTGAGTGTAAAGAAGTCTGTAGTAAATTCCTCAACGAAGTTAAAAAATACATTGAAGATAATAACTTATCTTTCGAAGAATGTAGGATAGTAATTGCGGGAGATATAGTTCATCAGAAAATTACTATATCAAATGAATTAACAATGTTAGTTTCTTGGTTTCTAAATAAATGTAGTGAGTTATGTCCTGTGGTATTGATTGCGGGTAATCACGATCTATTAGAAAACAATAAAGATAGGTTAGATTCACTTACACCTATTATAGAGATAATGAATAACCCATATGTAAACTATTTGACGGAAAGTAAGTGTTACTTAGATGAAAATATAGTATGGTGTTGTTATTCTATATTTGAAGAAAATCTTAGACCAGATATTGAAGTTTACCGAAAAGAATATGGTAATGATAAAAAATATATTGGTTTATTTCATGCACCAGTAAATGGGGCAATAACTTCAGTAGGTTTTGAATTTGATGAATCTGTAGAATTAAAACAATTTGAGGGTTGTGATGCAGTAATTATGGGAGATATCCATCACCGACAAAATTTCGTACATAAAGGTATAAATATAACTTATTGTGGTAGTTTTATACAACAAGACTTTGGTGAGAGAGTGTCTGAACATGGTTATCTAATTTGGGATGTTGGACATTTAGATTATACTGAACATGATATAAACACAGACTATGGTTATTATGTGTTCAAGATTAATTCACTAGAAGATATTGATAGTGGTAAAGAGTATTTAACTAATTCTTAATGAAAATTCCTAAAAATATTAGAGACGAAATAAAAGAATTCTGTGAACTTAACAGTATTAAGGATATTGATAGTTTTATTTTAAAAAATATAAACACAGGGTTTAATATAGAAAAATACGGTAATGCACCTTTTATTAAAGAAGTTATAGTTGAAAAAGAAGTACCTATTGAAACTATTAAAGAAGTTATAGTAGAAAAAGAAGTACCAGTTGAAATAATTAAAGAAGTTGTAATAGAAGTTCCTGTTGAGAAAGAAGTTATTAAAGAAATAACTATTGAAAAGGAGGTTTATGTTACTGATGATAATCAAGTAAATGAATTAGGTAATAAAATAAATAAATTAGAGGAAATTATTAACGAAAAAGAAAAAAATATTGTTAATATAAAAAATAATTTAAACAAAATAGAAAAAGATAATATAATAAAAACAACAGAATCTTTAAATAAAGATGGAGAAATAAAAAAAAGTAAAAGTATTTTAAATAAAAAAGAAAAAGAGATTAAAAAACTTAAAAATACTATTTTAGATTTAGAAAAAGATATAACAAATTTAAAAAATGAAGATATTAACTCTAAGGGTAGACCTTTTAGAGATATATACGATGAAGATGAGGGGGCAGGTGGACATTGGGGATCTAATCTTAGAGATAAAAAATAATAATATGGAAAATGATATTGAAGTGGTAAGAACAAATAAAATAGTAGATGTACCAAAAAATGCACAGTTAAGGGTTGATTGGCAAGACTACCCAGAAAATAGAACATTAGAAACTATTAGTAGAGTTAAAACATATTTTTCTGATAAATATGGTTTATCTAAAACATCTATAAAAATAAACTTTATTCCGATATTAAAAAATAGTGTTGGTAAAGTGGTAGATATAACGGATGGTTTAATCGATAATATTATGGATAGCGCATACCAAAGAAAACTATTTACTCAATGGATTGAAACTAATGGTGTTAATATTGACTTTGATAGGTTATGTAGGTTAGACGATAAAGTTAATGATGTTTTAGTAAACTTAGGTGAAGAAGATATTAGATATAGAAGATGGAGTATAAAAAAATTGAATATAGATAATTTTTTATCTTTTGGTGATAATAATATAGTAGAATATAATAGTTTAAAAGGTTTAACAATAGTTAATTCTTTACCTGCTAATCAAGGTGGTAAAACTATATTTAGTATAGATTCTTTACTATTCTTATTCTTTGGTAAAACAACAAAAACAGATACTGCTTCAGAAATATTTAATACTTTTACTGACAAAGACGAAGTAATTGTTAGTGGGGAAATTAATATAGATGGGGAAGAATATATAATAGAAAGAAAGTTATTTAGAAAAAAGACTAAAACCGGTAAATATAAAACATCTTCAGAACTAAATTTCTTTAGAACATTATCTGATGGTTCTCAGGAAAATTTAGAGGGTGAACAAAGAAGAGAAACTGATAAATTAATAACAGAAACTATTGGTACTTATGATGATTTTATGTTGACTATTGTTGCCACTGCAAAAAACTTAGAAGATTTATTAGAAACAAAACCAACTCAAAGAGGTAGGTTATTAACTAAATTTATTGGGTTGGAGATAATTGAGAAGAAAGAAGAAATAAATAAAGGTTTAATGTCTGACTTTAAAAGTAAAATGAAGTCTAATGTTCATGACACTAAAGAATTAGAATTGGAGATTGAAGATAATATAGTAAAGATTAAAGAAAATAAAAATTTAATTAAAGAAAATAATGAAAAATTAATAAATTTAGATGTGGAATTATCTGAAGCTAATTCTAAAAAAGAAATATTATTATCTGAAAAATATGTGATTGACGATGAGGTTAGTGGTGTAAACCCAAAAACATTAAAAGATGAAATAGATAAACTAACAGAAGAAGGAGTTAGTAAGAAAAAATCTCTAGAGGGTATTATAAAAAATATTACTAAGATAGGTAATGTAGATTATGATGATGACAAACATGATGAGATTAGAGAAGTAGAAAAAGAATTATTATTAAAAGAAAGTAAAGAAGAAAGTAATAAAGAAAGAAAAGAATTATTAATAAAGAATTTGGAGGAAGGTGAAATCTGTCACACATGTAAAAGAGCATTAGAAGACGTTGATCATAGTGAAGAGATAAAATCTGAAAAGAAAAATTTAAAAGTAATAACTGATTTAATAAAAGAAATAAAGAAAAATTTAGGGGTTACACTTAAGTCTTTAGAAAAACAAAGTGTTTTAAAAAATACTTCTGATGAAAAAGATAAATTAGAATTAAGTAGAGATAGGTTGGAAGTGGAAATAGATAGTTTACGTGTAGATTTAAAAGAAAAAATGAATTTACAAAAAAATTATGAACGTAATATTGACTATATTGAAAAGAATAGAAATCTAGAAAGTAAAATATTAGGATATAACCAGTTATTAGAAAAACTAAATAAAAAAAGAGATGTGGTTAGAAACCAAATACAAGATTTTAAAAATGATAGTAAAATTAAAAAACAAAATAATGTAGATCATCAACTATTAATTGAGCAAATCTTAAGAGAAGAAGAAGTTTTAAAAATATTTGAGATTTATAATAGGATGATTGGTAAAAATGGTGTTTCTAAATTAGTTTTATCTTCTGTAATACCTATTATCAATTATGAGTTAGATAGATTGTTAGACGAAGTTTGTGATTTTCAGATACAGTTAGAAATTAACGATAAAAATGAAGTTGATTTTAATATCATTAAAAAAGATATAACTAAAAAATTAAAATCTGGTTCTGGATTAGAAACTACATTAGCATCATTGGCACTTAGATGCGTATTAGGAAGAATATCAACACTACCTAAACCAAATGTCATAGTTTTCGATGAAGTTTTAGGGAAAGTTGCTAATATCAATTTAGAATATGTTAAAACATTTTTTGATAAGATTAAAAAAATGTATGAAGTAATTTTACTAATAACACACAACCCAATTACTCAAGATTGGGGTGACAAAATTATCACTATTGAAAAAAATAATGACGTTTCGTCATTGCAAATCAAATAATTTAATGTATATTTGTATAAATTAGGTAATGGTACTTAATTTGTTAATATATATTTATAAAGTAAAAGTTTTAAAATATGGATGAAATAAGGTTAAAAAAATATTGTCTAATAGGTTTAGATAATATTGAAGAGATACAGAAAGATTTAGAATTCATATCTAATGATGTTGTTAATTTTGCAACTGGCGAAGAATTAATTATTGCAACTTTTAAGTCAGAACTTAATATAATAGAGATGGAAGAATTTTTAAATATTGAGAAAAGGGCTTACATAGTTTTTGAAATGTTACCCGCAACTTTCTCCGCAAATTTATTAATTGAGAAATTTCAGAAAGCTTTGTTTGGTGGGAAAGTAGATAATACAGAATTTACGCCTCTATTTGAAGCTAGAATGAAGATGGAAAATATTATGACATCTAGTGAAGAAATAGTAGATTTAAATAAAATACTGGATGTAGAACCCATCAAACCAACAATGGATGAACTTTTAGATAAGATTAATAATGTGGGGTTAGATAAATTATCTAAAATAGAAAAACAATACCTAAAAGAATATTCTAAAAAACAATAAATTAAAAACTATGGATAATAAAAGATACATTAATACAAAGGAAGACTCTATGTCTATTTACTTAAAAGATGTGAGAAAAAGTGAACGAATCACACCACAAGAAGAAATAGAATTGGCTAAAAGAATTACGAAAGGAGATGAATCAGCAATTGATGAGTTAGTAATGGCAAATTTAAGATTTGTTATTTCCATAGCTAAGGATTACCAAAATCAAGGTATTTCATTGGCAGATCTAATCTCTGAAGGTAATTATGGATTAATAACTGCAGCAAAAAGATTCGATCATACCAAAGGATTTAAATTTATCTCTTATGCCGTATGGTGGATAAAACAATCAATATTACAAAGTTTAAATGATAATTCTAGGATGGTTAGAATACCAGCAAACGTAGTTAATAAATTATCAAAAATCAAAAAAGAGATTGAACAATTTGAGAAGTTATTCGAAAGAGCACCTACTTCAGATGAAGTAGAATTTATACATATCCCATCTTGTGGTTCACTTAATGCACAAATTAATGAAGACGGAGACGAATTAGGGGTACTAATAAAAGATGATACTTTTCCTAGTCCGGATAAGGGTGTAGATGAAAATGATACTTTAACGAATAAATTAAACAGAGTAATGTCACATTTGAGTGAAAGAGAAAAAGAAATCATTAACTGTTATTTCGGTATATATGGTAGCCCAATGACATTAGAGTCTATTGGTGAAGAATTAGAATTAACTAAGGAGAGAATTAGACAAATTAAAGAATCTGCCATACGTAAAATCAGAAATAATGTAGGTGATATTTTTGACTATATGGGTGACGAAAATTTATAATTATTAAATATAAATTACTATAAGGGGGTTTTTACCCCCTTTTTTTATGTACTTTTTTATAATTTGCTATTATTTATTATAATAGATATTTATATAATATAAGATTAAAAAAAAAGTATATGAAAAAATTATTAAATTTTATTGACAATTGGGGAACTAGAGTAACATTCGGATTAGTATTGATAATATTCCTCAAAACCTGTACTACAAATACAAAAATAGAGAAGGTTGAAAAAGAATTATCGAAGAAAACAGTTTCTATTGATAGTACACTAAATAGTATTGATAGTAAAATTATTACTGAAGATAATATGATTAACCTTATTAAAGAAGTACCTAATTGGAAAACTTTGGAATTGGAAGAGTTATCTGATAAGAATAGAATCCCAATTAATAAGTTAAAAAACGATAACGAAAATTAAAAGAAATTATTATGAAGTTAATTGGAAATTGGATTAAAAACAACCCTATAAGGACATTGTTTTTAATACCCATATTATTAGTTGCAGCAATATCAATTTCTCACGTAGTAACATGGTATAGTATCGCAAACCCAATAAATTGGGCGATTTATCTTTCTATTGCAATCGAGGTCGGTGCTATGACTGCATTAGTTGCTGCCACTAATAAAGTAAGAGGTGGAGTTTGGTTTATGTTCGGGTTAGTAACATTTATTCAGATGGTTGGTAATATATATTTTTCTTTTAAAGAAATAGACACTAGCGGTGAGTTATGGTTATCGTGGATAGATTTAACCACACCTGTTTGGGAAATGGTAGGTACAGATTTAAATGATACATTAGCACTTAAAAGATGGTTAGCATTTTTAGAAGGTGGGTTATTACCTATTATATCACTTACTTCATTACACTTTTTTGTAAAATATGATAGCACAGAAAATGAAGAAGAGGATAAAGAAAAAATAATTAAAGAATATTTTGAATCCAGAAATAAAAAAATGGTGGAAGTAGTAGAAAGTAGTGAAGAATATAACCCTATGACTGAACATCCTGAAGATGTATACCACCCAGAAAAAAAAGTTTTTAATGATGAGGTTGTGAATACACCTAAAGAAGATATTGAAGAAAATGAAATATGGGAAGAAGAAGTAAACGAAGATGAAGTTCCATGGGAAGAAGATCCTGAAGTATTAGACTTTTTAGAAAAACAAGATAATGCAGATGTTTACGATTCGGAAGAAGATAAAGTACACTTAGTTGCAGGAATGACTAATGATAAAGACGGTGACTTTATGAAGTTTCAAAAAACACAGGAAAAAATAGAGGAGGAGATAGAAGTAAAAGAATCAGAAATACTTAAAAAAGCAATTAATGAATATCAAACTCAGAAAGAAGAACCAAAACAAGAAAAAAAAACTAAAACTATAATAGTACCAACAGAGTATGGTAAAGTTAGAAGTAAAAGTAATATAAAAAGAATTGATTAATGAATATTGATGAGTTAACATATGAATTAACGGAAAATAATTATCATAAGAAAGAGTTTAAAAAAAAACAAATTGTAATTGGTAGTACATTAAATAGAAAAGAATACCATTTTAACGGTTGGATACATAGGATGGATGGTAAGTTCACTAAAACTGCAAATTATACAATAAATCGTAAAGGAGAAATTTTTGAACATTTTAAACCATTATACTATTCAGATTTTTTAAATAATAAAAGTTTAGATAAACAAAATATTACAATAGTTTTAGAAAATCAAGGTTGGTTAAAAAAAGATTTAATGAGTAATAGATATTTTGATTGGGTTGGTAATATTTATAAAAGAAGAGTTAATGTGGTAGAAAAAAGATGGAGAGGACAACAA
>Ga0257114_1002518_pt1 | contig 12208 bp, 17 predicted proteins | sample SI112_10mmetaG_FD_190149 | JGI IMG/M metagenome (GOLD analysis project Ga0257114, IMG submission 190149) | Marine microbial communities from Saanich Inlet, British Columbia, Canada - SI112_10m | ecosystem: Environmental > Aquatic > Marine > Inlet | place: Canada: British Columbia | collected... | reverse complement strand
TCAGTCTATACCAAAAGTTGTTTTTGATAAAAACAACAACTTAATATATATGTCTAGGGCTCCAATTCCTTCAAATAAAAAAAAAAATTTTAAAATTGGATGGAGACAAGTTTGTGCTTACTCTTTTCCAATTAAATCACTGGAATTTTTCTCAAAATTTAAGAAAAAAACAATTATAGAAAGTATAGAAGATATAGAAATTTTAAGGTTTATAGAAAATGGAATTAAAGTGAAAATGATAAAGATGTCAGATAAATCCATCTCGATAGATGAAAAAGATGATTTAGATAAAGCTAAAATATATCTAAAAATGAAACAAAGATAATTATTTTATATAATACCTTATGTTTTCTTTTAGATTTACATTAAAAAAATTATCTAAAATTCTTTATTTATCATTTTATTTTTTTCTAATATTTTTAGATATTTTAACATTATTCAAAATTCCAAAAAAAAATAAAAAAAAAAATATTTTACTCATAAAATTAGATAGATTTGGAGATTTTATTTTATGGAATAATCATTTTAACAATATTTTAAAATATTATGAAAATAAAAACATATATCTAATTTGCAATCGTCAATTAAAAACATATTTAAAAAAACATTATAAAAAAATTATATTTATTACTATTGATAAATATAGTTTTTTATTTAATTTAAATTATAGAATAAAAAAATTATTATTTCTCAGAAATTTTTTTTTTTATAAAGTTATCAATTTTCATAGAGAAAGAGATATATATTTCTCTGATTGCATTGTAAAAAATATATCTGCTAATGAAAAAATTGGAAATAAAATTGATGAAAAAAATATAATTAATTTTTTTTCTAACAAACATTATAATAGACTTATTAAGACAAAAAAAAATTCACATGAAACAATTTTTTTAAATGAATTTACAAATGGTTTATTAGAAAATTATTTTAGAAACTCAAATTTAATAAAATTTCAAAAAAATAAAATTTACAAAAAATATAAAAATTGTGTCCTTATTTGTTATGGGGGGACTGATTCTAAAAAAAACATATCTCTTAAAAAAATGCTAAATTCTCTAAATATATCAAACAGAAAAACTAAAATTGTTTTATTGGGAAATAAAAATGAAATTGGTGAATTCAACAAACAATATGATTTATACTATAAAAATATCATCGATTTATCTGGAAAAACATCATTTGATGATTTTATATATTTACATTATCTCGCAAAATTAGTTATTTCAAATGATTCTGCTTCAGGGCACCTAGCACATTATTTTAATAAACATAGTTATACATTTTTAGGAGGAGGGCATTTTGAAAGATTTTTTCCATATCCAAATAAACAAATCAACAAACATAAATATATATATAAAAAATTAAAATGTTTTAATTGCAATTGGAATTGCATATACGATAATTTAAATTTAAAAAGTTATCCATGTATTGAAAATATTAATAATTTAAATATTAAAATTAAAGTATAAAATAATGCTTAAAAATTATTCAAACAGACTCATTAAAACAATAAATTTATTTGATGCTAAATTAAATAAAAACTTTGAACATTTAAAAATAAATGTAATCAAATCTCTTAAAAATGGAAAAAAAATAATTTTTTTTGGTAATGGAGGCAGTGCATCAGATGCTGAACATTTAGCTACAGAATTTGTTGTTAAATTTAAAAATAAAAGAAAATCAATGCCATCAATTTCCTTAACATCAAATACTTCCTTAATAACAGCTTGTTCAAATGACTTTGATTTTAGCTATATATTTCAGAGACAACTAGAATCATTATTAGCAAAAGGTGATATTGTAGTTGGAATTTCAACTTCAGGAAAAAGTTATAATGTAATAAGAGCATTAGATTTTGCTAAAAAAAATAAAAATTATACTTGTTTATTAACTGGTAAAAATAAAATAAACAAAAATTATAACTCTATTATTTCTATTCCGTCAAAAGAAACTGCGAGAATTCAAGAGTGTCATATTTTGATAGGACATTCTTTAATTGAAGATGTTGAAAAAGAATTATGAAAAGTAAAAATATTTTATTGAATTTTAAAAAAAAAAAATTAAAAAAAATAATTGTTATAGGTGAAATATTTGAAGATATTTTTGCTGAAGTTAAGATTACTAAAATATCACCAGAGGCTCCTGTAATGGTAATTTCCCCAAAAAATAATATCAAAACTTATTTAGGTGGTGCAGGTAATGTATTACAAAATTTGCTTTCAGCAAAATTAAACGTAAGGTTAATTTCTTTAGCAGAGGATAATAAATTAAAATTTATTAACAAAAATTCGAGAAACAAAATTGATTTTCTTTTTGATAAAAAATATAAAAATATAAAAAAAATTAGATATGTTTCAAATAACAAACATATAATAAGAATTGATCATGAGAAAACATACAATTTTCCTCTAAAAAAAAATAAAGAAATAATTCAATTATTAAAAAAAAATTTAAAAAACTCTGATACCATTATTTTTTCTGATTATAACAAAGGTTTTTTGACTAATTTTAATATTCCAGAAAGTTTAAGTTTAATCAATAAAAACAAGAATATAAAAATATTCGTAGACAGTAAAAGATCAAATTTAGAAATTTTTAAAAATGTATATCTGATCAAAATTAATAATTTAGAGGCATGTGATTACTTTAAGATAAAAAATGTTTACGACACTTTAAATTATAAAAAAATTTATGATTTTTTAAAACATAATAATATTAATTACTTAATAATAACTACAGGCAAAGATGGAGCAATTTTATTTTATAAAAATAAATTTAAATATATTTTTAATAAAAAAAAAAAGGATGTTTTTGATGTTTCAGGTGCTGGTGATACATTTTTATCGTACCTGGTATATGCCAATATGAATGGTTTAGATATAAAAAAATCAATACAAATTGCAAATCAGGCATCTTTTTTAGCAATTTCAAAATATGGAATATCCTCTATTAAGATATCTGATTTATGAAGATTAAAAAAATAATTGGATTTACTAATGGTTGTTTTGATATTCTACATTTGGGTCATATTGAATTATTAAAAAAAGCAAAGAGCAAATGTGATTTTTTAATAGTTGCACTGAATAGTGATAAATCAATTAAAAAAATCAAAGGTAACAAGAGACCAATTTTAAATCTTAAAAATAGAATGAAAGTGATTAAATCTATTAAGTACGTAGATAAAGCTATAGTTTTTGATGAGAGAAATCCTTTAAAATTAATAAAAAAAATAAAACCAGATATTATTTTTAAGGGAAGTGATTATAAATTAAAAAACATTATTGGTTATGATTTTCAAATGGAAAGAGAAAAAAAAATAGAAACAATTAAATTAGCTGGAAATATTTCAACAACAAAAATTATAAAAAAATTACAAAAATAATTTAATATTTAGTTTTTTTAGAAAGACATTTTATTTCATAAGTAAATATATTTTTACTAGTTATATGATATGAATTTCCTGTAATTTTCAAAAAAATTGAATTTAGTATTTCATAAATTTTAATTGTGGAGTATCTTATTACTTTAAATAAAGGATTAATTTTAGAAGTGGCATAAATATCTAAAAATTTAATTTCTTCAAAGCCATTATCTTTTAACAAATAATTCAAACTTCCAGAAGTAAAAAGATATTCATGAGTAAAATCTTCATATCGCCAATATACCCCTGTAAATGATTGCGCATTTGGAACAATAGTTAAAAGATACTTATTCTCTTTAAGCATATATTTTAAATTTTTTAAAAAAATACCCATGTTCTCTTTCTTTTGATGTTCAAGAACATGGCTAATTATAATTAAATCAAAGCTTTTTTCATATTCCAATTTATCGAATTCTAAATTATTTATTTTAATAATATCAACATTGTTTTTTTTACCAATTTTTATTGCTTCATCTGAACTGTCCATACCATAAACTTCAAAATCCTTTTTTTTAAGTGCCCCAACTAACTGTCCAGTTCCACAACCATAATCAAGTATTTTTTTTATTTTTTTATCTCTTATTAAATCTGATAAATAATTTGGTATTTCAAACCCATCATAAAAATCTTTATGAATGTTTCTTAACTGGAAGTAATTATTGTAAGTCATTGATCTTATGTTAATTTATTCTTTGATGTCTTTATATAAGTTACCAATTTTAATATTATGTTATAACAAATTAAATAGTTTAAAAAGAATAATCTCAATTTTAAAAAAATTAAAATATTCGAACATATATATTTCACTTGATGGACCATCATCCGATAATGATCAAAATAATTTAAAAGTTTTAGAATATGTAAATCAATTAAAAACAAAAAAAAAATATAATATAAAAATAAATAAATACAATAAAGGTTGCAAAACTGCGGTATCTCAAGCAATTACATGGTTTTTTAAAAATGAGGAAAAAGGAGTAATTTTGGAAGAAGATTGTATTCCTAGTAACAGTTTTTTTAAATTTTGTTATTTCCTACTTGAAAAATATGAAAATAATAAAAAAATTGGACATATTTCAGGCACCAATCCATTAAAATTTTATAATTCAAAACACAGTTATTTTTTTTCACATTATGGAGGTGTTTGGGGTTGGGCAACTTGGAGAGATAGATGGTCTAAATACGACGTTAAGATGAAAGAATGGAAAAATTATGAAAAATTTAATTTATATTTTAAAACAAAAAATTTTTTAGATTTCATATTGAGATTGTATCAATTAAATAAAACTTATAAAAATAAAATTGATACCTGGGACTATCAATGGACTTTCTCTAAAATAAAAAATAATTATCTTTCAATTATACCTAGTAAAAATTTGATAACTAATGTCGGTTTTAATAAAAAAGCAAAGCATACTTTTGATAACAATAATTCATTTTCATTTTTAAAAAAATTTGAGATTAGATTTCCTTTAATTCACAACAATAGATTTGAACATTGTAATATATTTTATAATAGAGTAGTTAATCAGAGAATAGGAAATATATTAAGAAATAAGATATGGGTAAAATTTTAAAAAATTTATTAGATAAAAAAATTTTAAATTCAGATTTAAAAATTGAACTAAATAAAGAACCAAGTGACAAGTCAAATAAAGTAATACATATTTCTTTTGATAGTTTAAGACTTGAGTTGACCAAACAAGAATTTTGCGAAATAGCAACAACGCTTATATTGGCTGAAAAGAATTTGAAAACTTTAAAAAAAATTGAATAACAAATTGGAAAATAAAAAACATATAAGTAAAATTTTAAAGCAATTAAATTATTTTAATATTGATTTTATTATTCTTAGAAAACAAGATTCTATTTTTGAAAATTATGGAGATATAGACTTACTTGTTAGTTTTAAAAGTAAAAAAATATTAAGAGAAGTTTTTAGAAATTCAAAATTTTTATATTATAAAGATAGTAAGTTTACTAATGTTTATTTATACAAATCTATTCCACATGAACATTATTATAACAAAAAACTAAATATTAACTTTGATTTTTCTTTTGATATTTCTTATAGAAGTTTAAATAATAAAGAATTTGTGCCCATTGATGACTCTATATTAAAAAATATTTGGGAAAAAAAAATTAAAGTTAAATACGATGATTTTTATTTTTTTCAAATGGACGAAGAATCACAGCTAATTCATTTAATATGTCATTGTATTTTTGATAAAAATAAATTTAGCGAATATTATTGTGAAAAAGTCAATGAATTATTATCAAAAATTAATAAAAAAACATTTTTAGAAATATCGCAACCTTTTTTTTATAAATATTCTGAAAATTTATATGACCTACTTTCTGATAAAAATTATGAAGATATCTTTGAGGAATATTTATCTTTTAAGGAGTATTAATTTATGAGTAATCCAGGTGTAATAATTCTAGACAGTATCAAAAAAAATATATTAAAGAGAATTTTAAATAGAAATTCTTTTAGATATTTTCAAGTAGAGGATAATATAGGAGAATCTATTCATATTCATTTTGATGATATAAGAATTGAATTAACTATAAAAAATTTTTTGGATTTATGTGGGGGCTTCAAAGAGGCTCTTAATAATTTGATAGATTTAGATAATTTTGATGTTAATGAAATAGACCCATTATTTTTAAAGCATACATCAAAAAATTTAAGCGATTTAAAATCCATAGAAATAATTAACATAAATAAATATCAAACTAAATTTCTTTTAAATAACAATATTTTAAATATATATAAATTAAAAAAATTCTATGAATTTACTGAAGAAGATTTATTTAAAAATAATAATGAAAAAAGAGTTTATAAGTTTTTAAATAACGAAAATAAAAAAAATGAAATTTTAAAAAAAATAGATATGAATTTTAAACCAATTTTAGATGAAGATTTAATAGTGAGAGATGGAAAACATAGATTATTCTTAAAATTTCAAAAAGAAGAAACTGCTAAAGCTTACATGTGGAAGTTTGAAAGTAACAGTTTTAAAATAAATTTATTAGTATATATTCTAAATGATGTAGCAAAATTGATAATAAACAAATTAAAATTTTTTACAAAAAAATTCTTACAAATATTTCAAAACTTTATAGAGAAATATAACCCGATTAAATAATTAGAATGAAAAAAAAAGCGTTAATTTTTGGTGTAACTGGACAAGATGGAGCATATTTATCAAAATTTCTTTTAAAGAAAAATTACATTGTTCATGGAGTAAAGAGGAGAAGTTCTTCGTTAAATACTTCTAGAATAGATGATATATACGAAGATTGGAATAAAAAAGACAAAAAGTTTATTTTGCATTATGGCGATATCACAGATTCTAATTCAGTTACAAATATTATATTAAAAGTTCTACCAGACGAAATTTATAATTTAGCCGCTCAATCGCATGTTGCTGTTTCATTTGATTTACCAGAATACACTGCAAATACTGATGCTTTGGGTTCTTTAAGAATTTTAGAAGCAATTAAAAATATTAAACATAAAAAAAAAATTAAATATTATCAGGCTGGTACATCAGAATTATTTGGAATTTCAAAAACAAAATTTCAAAATGAAAAAACAAATTTTTACCCAAGGAGTCCTTATGCAGCTGCGAAATTATATGCTCATTGGATAACTATAAATTATAGAGAATCTTATAATATTTTTGCTTCTAATGGGATACTATTTAACCACGAAAGTCCTGTAAGAGGTGAAACTTTTGTAACAAAGAAAGTTGTTGATGCTTTATGTAATATTAAATTTGGATTTCAAAAAAAATTATTTATAGGAAATTTAAATGCTAAAAGAGATTGGGGTCATGCCAAAGATTATGTAAGAGCGATGTGGCTGATACTTCAACACAAAAAACCAGATGATTTTGTTATTTCAACTGGAAAACAATATTCAATACGACAATTAATTAATTTAGCTGCAAAAAAGATAGATTTAAATATTAAGTGGATTAATAAAAATCAAGGGTTAAAAGAATATGCAGTTGACCGAACTGGAAATAAAATAATTGAAGTGAGCAAAAATTATTTTAGGCCCGCTGAAGTAGAAACATTACTTGGTGATTATAAAAAAGCAAAAAAAAATTTAGGGTGGAAGCCATCTATTAGTTTCGATGAATTGATTGCTGAGATGGTTCAAGACAAACTTTCAAAAATTAAAAAAAATGAGAATAAAAAAAACTGATAAAACTTTTGTTGCAGGTCATAATGGACTTGTAGGGTCTGCTATTCTAAGAAAACTTAAACAAAAAGGTTATAAGAAACTACTTGTTGCAAATAAAAAAAAATTAGACTTAACTAATCAACAAAAAGTTTTGTGAACAGTGGCTCCCACAAATAAAAAAAATTTTTTTTTTGATTTTACAATTATTACAGTTGTAAAAAATGATGAAAAAAATATTGAAAACACTATCAAAAGTGTATTATCTCAAAAAAAAGTAAAAGTTCAATACATCGTTCTTGACGGCTTTTCGTCAGATAAAACATTTAGTAAAATTAAAAAATATAACAATTCACTTAAAGCAATAAGATATAAAGATAAAAGTTTTTATGATGGATTAAACTATTCTTTAAAATTTGCTGAAGGAAAATTTGTAGGTATTTTAAATTCAGGAGATCTTTATTTTGATGAAAATGTTTTAAATTCTCTAAATAAAAGAAAGGCAAATAATGATTTCTTATTTGGTGATATTTTATATTTTAATAAAAAACTTGATATCGTAAGAGAATGGAAATTAAAATTTCGTCTCAAAAAGAAAATTTATTTTTATTATATTCCACACACCTCTTTATTTTTGAGTTTAAAATTAATTCGAAAAAATCTTAAAGCTTATAATTTAAAATATAAAATCTCTTCTGATACTGAGTTAATAATAAGATTAAATCTAATTAAAAATATTAAATTTAAAAAAATTAATAAATATTTAATTTTTATGAAAACTGGTGGTTTGAGTACAAATTTAAAATTTACTTTAAGTAAAATTTTAGAGGATTTAATAATTTTAAAAACTTTTTTTAAGCACAGGTTTTTAATATTTTATTTCAAAAAAATTTTCATCAAATTAATAGGATTTAATTTTTTAAAAAATAGATTAAATTTAAAAAAAAAATTATTATTAACTATTAAATCTTTAAATTAGATTATTTAAATAAATACAGATACAATCTTAGAATTTGATATTATCTATTTGCTTGGTTATAAGCTTTATATTTGTTATTAAATAAACTTATTCCTAATCAAAGCATAAAATACAAAAGTAATAAGGTATGTAATTAACGAAATTAAAGAATTAAAATAATTTAGTGTTAATATTCCAATTACTGCAAAAAAAGAATTTATAGATATCAAAATTAGATTCGAAAGGGTAATTGATTTTGTATAAGATAAACATGCATGTTGAATATGATCTTTACCTGGTATTAAAATATTTTTATTTAATTTAATTCTTTTAATATTTACAAATAGAAAATCAAATACAATTAAATTTACACTCCATGCAACTAAAATAGGGTGAATTTGAAAATTGTTATGAGAAATTATCATCAAGCAGGATAATAAATAACCTAATAATAAACTTCCAGAGTCACCTAAAAAATTTTTTGGAAAGAATGGTATTAAATTAAAAAATAGGAATATCACAACTGGAAATGTAATTGTTATGTAAAAATAATTTATATCAATATTTTTATTTTCTGTAATGAGAAATAATATCATTACAGAATTTAGGTATATTATTGATAATGATCCATCAATACCGTCTAAATAATTACACGCATTAATAAATAAAAATATACATAGTAAAGTAAATATTGGCGCGAAGGTCCCTAGATTAATAGTCCCCAAATATGGATATTCACCAAGATCAGTAATAAAAAAATTATAATTAAATACGAGAAAAAAAATTGGAATTGATTGAAGTATTAATTTATTAGTTGCACTTAAGTTTTTCAAATCATCTAAAAATCCTACAATTACAATGAATAAAGAAAAATTTAGTATCATGTTGTACTGAGAGTTTTTAAAATCAAAAAGTAGTACAGCCAAGATCATTATACCACCTATTACAATGCCACCAATAAGCGGTATTGGTTTTTTATGAATTTTCCTATTATTCGGAAAATCTAACAATTTTATTTTAAAGGCAAAATTTCTAAGAAAAAAAAATCCTAGTCCACTTAAAATTATAATTAATATAATATCTGAAAGCATATTAGTTTAAGTTTTTATTTAATGAGAGTAACTTATTATTAAAAAAATTAATGAATTTTATATTTCTAAATATATCAAAAGTACAGAAAGAGGAGAAAAAATGAAACTTAAAGTTGGAATTTCTGCCATAATAACTATCGTAAATTGTGAAATATTAAATTAATAAACTGATTTTTTTGAGGTATTTTAAGAAAATGAGAGTTTTTTTTAAATTTTTATTTACTTTTATTCAAATATTAACTATTAAGCTTTCGCCTGGTGATTATTGCGAAAGTGTAATACCCGATCCCATTCCGAACTCGGCAGTCAAGCCTTTCAGCGCCAATGGTACTTTGTCTTAAGACACGGAAGAGTAGGACATTGCCAGGCATATCTAAAATGAAAAATCTCATTATTGTAACTGGTGGTGCTGGATTTGTTGGCTCTTGCCTTATTAAATCTCTTTTAATAAAAACAAATAAAAAAATTATTAGTTTAGATAATTATTCATCAGGTAATAAAAAAAATCATATTAAAGATACTAGAGTTAAATACATAAAAGCAGAAACTATTTACATTTCAAAACATTTAAAAAGTAAGAAAAAACAAATTCACTCAATTTTTCATTTTGGAGAATTTGCAAGAATTTATCAAAGCTTTAAAAAATTTGATGAATGTTTTAAATCAAATTCTATAGGTTCAAACGCAGTTTTTAAGTTTTGTTTAGATAATAATATAAAACTTATTTATTCAGCAACTTCAGCCTCACTTGGAAATAAAGGACATGATAAAAACTTATCTCCCTATGCTTTTACAAAATCGAAAAATCTAGAATTATTAGAAAACCTAAGAAAATGGTTTAATTTTAAATTTGAGGTTATTTATTTTTATAATGTATATGGACCTGGTCAAATCAAAGTAGGCGATATGGCAACTGTAGTTGGAATTTTTGAAGATCAATATACAAAGAATAAACCATTAACTATTGTAAAACCTGGAACTCAAACAAGACGATTTACTCATATTGATGACACTATTAATACTTGCATTGAAGCATGGAAAAAAAATAAATGTCTTCATTACAGCATAAGTCACAAAAAATCTTACTCTATTCAAGATCTTGCTAAAATGTTTAATACTAAAATAACTTATTTAAAACCCAGATCAGGTGAGCGATATGCATCGGCATTAACCAAAATATCAAATAATCATAAAATAATTAATAAATATGGTAAAATAGATTTGAAAGACTACGTAACTTCGTTTATTAAAGGTGAAAAATTATGAAAATTAAAAGCTCATTAAAATCTATTAAAAAAAGAGATCTTAATTCTAAGTTAGTTAGAAGAAGAGGTCGTGTGTACGTTATCAATAAAACTAATCCAAAGTTTAAAGCAAGACAGAAGTAATTTTTATGGATAATGAAAACCATAAAAATACCTGGAATAATTTTACAAAATTTGTGTTGTGGGGAACAGTCGCAGTCATTGGTGTTTTAGTTTTAATGGCAATATTCTTACTATAAGATGTATGTATGAAAATTGCTTCTATTTTAGAAAATCAAAAAATTGAAAAAAGAATAGCAATTACTCCTGAGATTGTAAAAAAATATATATCCCTTGGTTTTGAAGTTTCATTATCTGAAAATTATGGAAGTCATCTTGGAATTAAAGATCAAGAGTATAAAGAATTAGGAGCATCAATTTCAAAAGATGAAAAAGAAATCATAACTAGTTCAGATATTATTGTTCAGTTAGGTTTATTAGATGATGACAAAAGTTCTTTATTAAAAGAACATAAAACATTTATTGGGGTGTTAAACCCATATGATAATAAAGATAAGATAAATGATCTAGTTAAAAAAAATATCAATACCTTTTCACTTGAATTACTTCCAAGAATAACAAGAGCTCAATCTATGGATATTTTATCCTCACAAGCAAACCTTGCTGGATATAAAGCAGTGGTAGAGTCGTTTGCTAATTTTGAAAAAGCAATTCCAATGATGATGACAGCGGCAGGAACTATTCCTGCAGCAAAAGTATTGGTAGTTGGGGCAGGAGTGGCTGGACTACAAGCAATAGCAACTGCAAAACGAATGGGTGCAATAGTATTTGCAACAGATGTTAGAATGGCCTCTAAAGAACAAGTTGAGAGCTTAGGGGGAAAATTTTTAACTGTTGAGGGTGCTGAAAATTTAGAAACAGAAGGTGGTTATGCCAAAGAAGCATCAGATGATTTTAAAAAGAAGCAAGAAGAATTATTGTCAGAAACATTAAAGAAAATTGATATTGTAATTTGCACAGCTTTAATTCCTGGAAAAAAAGCACCAATAATTATCAAAGAAGATATGATTAATAACATGAAAGCTGGTTCAATAATTTATGATCTTGCAGCTATTCAAGGTGGAAATACAGCACATACAAAAGTTGATGAAATTGTAGATAAAAATGGTGTTAAAATAATGGGAGAAAGAAATATTTTAAATAAACTTCCAACTTCTGCATCAAATTTATATGCTAAAAATGTATTTAATTTTGTGTCAAATTTATATGATAAAGAAA
>Ga0257114_1002514_pt1 | contig 12225 bp, 5 predicted proteins | sample SI112_10mmetaG_FD_190149 | JGI IMG/M metagenome (GOLD analysis project Ga0257114, IMG submission 190149) | Marine microbial communities from Saanich Inlet, British Columbia, Canada - SI112_10m | ecosystem: Environmental > Aquatic > Marine > Inlet | place: Canada: British Columbia | collected... | reverse complement strand
ATAAAGTTATTAAAGAAAATGCAATAGATTGCTTATTATTTAATGAATTTCATAATAAAATATTAGATAATAATGAAAAAATTATATGCAAGCAAAATTAATAAAAATTTAAAATTAATAAAAATTATATATGAATAAATAAAATGGATACAGTTGCTATATTATCATTTATTTCTGTTATAGTTTTAGCTACAGTTACTTTTATATTTATGAGTAATACAAGAAAAAGAATTGTTGAAATAAAACAAGATATTAAAACCAATAATTTAATGGTTAGAAATAATATGTCCAAAGTTGTAGGTGATTCTCACTTTAATGATGATCTATTAAATAGTAAGTTTGCAGAATATGAAACTCATACACATACTGAACTAGGTGCTCCACCTACTGCTATTGTAACTGAAACTGACAATAGTGTTGAAGAACCTGAAACTTAATATATTTTTAATTATCATCATCATCATCATTAATTATTATTTTTTTACAATATTTATTAATTATATTAGTAATAAATCTTTTAGGAAAATCATCTACTTCTAATACAAATTTACTTTTATTCTTTAAAATAATACTATATTTATCATAATCATTTCCAGTTATATTAAATAATAAATATTTATTTGAATTATTATTAAAACATCTAATACCATTTGGTAATTTATTTGTATTATTTTTACCAAGTAAAATTACATTAATATTAAGATAATCTGATATAACTTTTATTTCATAATGAGAATATTTATAATTTTCATCTTCAAATATTTGATTAATTGTATTATATGTATAAGCTTGTTGATTATCCTCTGTTGTACTCACTAATTTATTATATTCTCTCATAAAAAATGTATTTAATCTTTGTTCTTCAATAAATAATACATTATCCTTTTCAAAATCTTCTTTTCTTTTATTATTAATAAGTTTCTCTAATCCTTTTATGGAAACTTTTTTATTAGATAAATCTGCTATTTTTTTAAATATTAATAAAAAGTAATTCTTGGTGTTTTGTGTACCATTATCTATTATTGCTTCATTAACTTTATAAGCTGGTAACATCGCTTCCCATTTACTTGGTGTTATATCTAAAAATATATCTGTAATAAATTTAAATTTCATTAATTTAGTATCTAACTGAATAGGTCTATAATATACATAATCTTCAATTGAATTTTCAATATATTTATAAGGATTTAATAAAATAATAAATAATTTGTCTAATTTTTCTTGATTAATATCTTCTTGATTAAATACTATTTCGTCTGTTGTTATTTTTAATTTTTTATTATTTTTATTTAAAATATAAAATATATCTTTGGTAAATAAATCATCAACTATATTTTCTATATCATCATCTGTTAATATTAGATTAGTTTTTTTTTGAATATCTTTAACTATTTTCTTTATTTTATTAAATTTAATATTCTTTGGAAAAGGATTATATTTATTTTTTAAATTTGATACATCTTTTAACATTGTTAAATTACTTGTAATATAATTAACAACTACTTTTAATTTATTATTATATTCATTCTCCTTTTCAGCATAATTACTTAAATATGATTTTGCTTCATCTGGATTATCTGTACCTATAAATATAAATTCATCATTTAAACTTTCAACTATTATATTCTCATATTCCTTTGTTACATTTAATGGTATTACTAAACCATTTTCCATAATAATAGCAACATTCTTATTTGAAATATTATTTTTATTTTCAATTACATCTGATTTATCTATATCATAAAAATTTGTTTTTAAAGCTTCATTTATAGATGTAAAAATATTCTTTATTTTTGATAAAGTTAATTTACAACTATATTTTGTTATATCTTGTAAGTAAACAAAACTTTTAGGAATAATATCACTATCTTTAAATATATTAGATGAGTAAATATTACTATCTAGTGGAATATATAGATTATTATCTAAAATATAACCAACAATTTTGAAACTCATATTTAATACAATATGTTTGATTTTAAGTTTTAATAATTCTAATTCATTATATAATTTTAATGGATTTATATATTTATTTAAATCTAAATTATTACAATTTGTTTTTTGATATGTAATTATTTTTTGTATCTCTGTATCTTCAAAATAATTAAAATTATTATTTTCAATTATATCTCCTGATTTAAATTGAACTTTTACTATAGGTTCATAAGATTTCTTTAATTTTAAAATAAATACAAAGTTTTTTAAATTATTAATCTTATTTTTATAATCTATAAATTTAGAACATAGTAATTCAATATTTTCTATATCTTTTATAAATTCAACATTAATTATAACAATATTATATTCATTTATATTTAACCATGAATAATTATTTGTAAATAATTGTAATATTTCTTCGTGATCTTTTATTAAATCACTTTTTAAATAATATTTAAAATTTTCAAATGAATTATATATTAAATATTCTCGTAATATAGATTTATTTATATTATTATCTTCATATACAAAAGTATCAATATCTTTTAATTTATTTAATAAATTATCTAAATTCATAATGTTTACATAATTCTTATTTTTATCACTATTTATCCATTCTTTGAATTTTTTAAAATTTTGTTTATCATATATAGTATTATCAGTATTTAAATATAACTTTAATGTATTACCATTATTTAGTTCAATATAATCTAATACACTCATATTTTTATCAATAAGACTATAAAAGTCTTCTAAACTATTTAAATTTTCATTATTCATTAAACTAATTAGTGTAGATAGTAAATATTGACTACTACTTTCTAAACCTTTTCTAACAAAAGCATTTGTTCTATCTGTAATTAATCCATGTGATTTACCAATATTACCTAATATATTTGATAATTTACTAGGCAAAGTTGCATATTTATTTGATTCAACTGGTTTATTATATATTTTTCTTATATATTTCTCATTTATTCTATTTGTGTATTCATTTCTTTTATTTTTTTCAATATCTTCTTTATTTTCTTCAATAGCTTCTTTATCTTCTTCTTTTTTAAGTTCTTTAAATACATCTGTAACCTTTTTACTTTTTTCCTTTTTACCACAACAAGGCATTTCAAACCCTTCTGGATGTAAAGTTTTTTTTAATAAATATGGATATCTAGGAATATCTACTAATTCTCCGTCTACTTCTTTTTTCCATATATTCTTCTTATCTTCTAAAATTAATGGCGGTTCACTTATAGGTGATGGACATTTACCTTTATTTTTTTTTAAGTCCTCATCAGTTAATGAAACTTTACTTAAAGGACACCAAATTTTTGGACATATATAGTAATATTTATCAACTAAACTTGGATTACTCCCTGTTTTAATAAAATTTGTATATGAACCTCTATAATTATCATCTATAAATTCTAATTCATCTTTTGTTAAAACAACTGGTTGTTTTTTATCTACTGCTGGGCAATGTGATGCATATGTTTTATAACCTTTATGCTGTTTTGTTGTATAACCTGTTAATATTTTATCTGCCCATTGTAATCTTTTTAATACTAATTGCGTATAACCTTTATCTTTTTCAATATTCTTTAAATTTTTTAAATCATATTCATTACTTGGATCATCTGTTTTTTTAGTTATTTCTTTATCTTTGTCTTTATCTTTATCTTTGTCTTTATCTTTATCCTTGTCTTTGTCTTTATCTTTGTCTTTGTCTTTATCTTTGGTTGATATTACTTGTATTTCATCATTACTACTTTCATATTTTACAGATTGCTCTGATTTATCACTATCTAAATCATCAAATATATTATCTTCATTAAATATATCATCCATATCTAAATCATCATTTAAATCATCTTCAAATATTGAAATACTCTCTACATCTGATATAACACTATTCGAATTAGAATTACTACCACCTATCTGTTTATCATTATCATTATTATTTTTATCATTATTTTCATCATTACTATTAACATTTATATTTTGTAAATTATTAGTATTATTATTAGAATTATTCGAATTATTAGAATTTAATTCTTCATTAATATTCTTTTGTTCTTCATCATAATCAAGTAAATTTTGCATAATTCTATCAACTAATTTATCTTGTTTTATTCTATCTTTATTATTTAGCGGTTTCTTTATGAATGTATCATTACTTGAAATAATTGATAAAAGATTTATTATTAGATTATTATTTGTTATATCTTGTAAACCTTTAGTGAAAAATTGTAATTCTACTTGATTTTTTATATTTAATTTTATAAGTATTCCTTGACTTAATTTCGATTTAACATATCTGTTATTTTTTATTAAATTTAATTCTATAATTGGTTTTTTTTCTGCATATAATTTTTTTGCTTCTGATTTATTTTTTTTGAACTTTTCTGCTATTTTATTAATTACTTCATCTTCTTCCAAATTAATATGCTTTTTTATTAAATTATCAATTTCATCTAAATTAAAATAATTATTTGTTTTTTTATATTTAAATGTTAATATTTTTTCATCATTTTTTAAAATATCAAAAAATGGATATAGATAACTTAATCCCTTTTCTATATTTTCTAATGAATTAATTTTGTTGTTAAATATTATATTATTTAATGTTATAAATTCAACTATATCAATAAAAGATATATTCGCATTATTTAATATTTCCTTATTTATATTTAATAAATTTGAATTTAATTGTTTATTTATAAAATTTATTAAATCATTTATTAAATCAAATGTTTCATAAATTATATCTATTTTAATACTTTCAGACTTTTTCATATTATAAATTATATCAATTTGTCCTGTTTCAAATAAATTAAATGAAAAATATTGTGTTTTTAAAAATTTATCATTATTAAGAACTATTTTAAATGATAAATTTTCTATTTTTCTAGAAGTATTATTATTAGTCCATTCTTTAATATCTTCTTCATCTATTTTAATATCAGTATCATTTATTTTAATTCCTAATGATTTTTTATTAATTTTATATAAATTATTATTTTTCTTTTTATAACTTACAAATGGAATATTATTACTTGTTTCAAAAATATTAAATATAGTTTCTAAATTAATTGTATTTTTTCTATAATTTTGATTATTTAAGTTTGGATATATTCTTAAATGAAATTTATTTACTAACATTTGCGAAGAATAAATAATACTTTTATCTTGTTTTTTAATTACTTCAATTATTCTTTTATCTTGTGTTTTAATAATATCAGCATCAGTTTCATTAAAATTATCAATTTTATTTAAATCTTTATATGTTAAATATGGAAAATATTGCTTTATACAACCATTAAACATATAATTTTCAGTATCTCCATCATCTGATATTTTATCATTAATTATTTTTTGTAATTTTTTTGAGTTTCTACAAGCATCTAATAAATTACTTGTTGTTGTATAATTAATAATATATTTATCTAATTTATTCTTTAGAATTGAAAAATTATCTAATTTAAATTCATAAGTAGGTGTATAAATTCCTTCATCATTTACAAATTTTTCATTTAAATTCATTAATTTACCAAATGGTTTAGATTTAATAAACTTTTGATTATTATTATTATCATAATAATTAAGTTCTAAAGGTAAATATACTTTATTAATATTATTTTGAAGAATAATATCATGAACTTTAGTTATACTTATAACTTTCTGTTTTAATTCCAAGTTAAACTTAAATAAAACTTCAAATATTTCTTTTAATTCTTTTGTTTCAAATTCTGTTTTATTATTAAAGATATTATTGAGTATATCTATTATTTCGTATTTATTTTTTTCTTGTTCATTCCATAAATAAATATGTTTATCATTTAAACTTTCATTTTTTATATCATTATGTATGTACATACAAATTTTTTGTTTTAAATCATATAATGTATCATATACATATACATTATCATAAATAATATATACTTCATCATTACTTTGAAGAGTAGTTTTTAATAAATCATAATTATCATAATAATTTTTTAACTCTGTTTCTTTTTCTTTATTTAATGAACCTTTTTTTAATTTATTTATATGTTCTTTAAATATATCAGAACCAACAAACAAATATATATTTGTTTCTTTAATACTTATCCATTCTATTATTTTAAATATTGAATATTTAATTGTATCCATATCTTATTAATTAATATTTATATTTAATTAATTAAAAAAAACATTTATTTTATTTTATTTTATTTTTAATTATTTAGGATATTACTACTTATTACTAAACCACAATATGGTTGTGGATTTTTTGAATAATCTACATAATTATATATACCATTGTCTGTTGCTATTTGTAATAACCATTTAAAATTATTCCAAAATACATCTAAGTGTCCAACTTCTTTAGTTGCTAAATGACCTAATTCATGAATTGCTACATATGTTAATGTATTTTCATCAACTAATGTATTATTCGCATTACGCATACGTAAACAAAATACTATTTGTTCTCCTTTATTAACAGAATATGATGTATATTTATTATTTTCGTCACTTTCACTTAATGCTTTTGGATCATAATTTTTTATAACTCTTTTTGTTCTTTCATCTTTTGGATAATCTTTTTTTAAAACTTCTATTAGTTGTAAAAGTTTAATGTTCATTTTAGCTAATAAATTTGCAGCCTCTTTATTATCTTTCTCATTTCTTACTAAATATTCATTATTATCTACACTACTTCTAACCCTACTTACTTCTGTAAATTGTTCTTTCATATAAAATGATGTAAAGAACATAATTAATACTATTATGCTTAAATCAACTATATTCATAATCTTTAATAAATTATAATATTATTTATTTTGAAAAATTATAAAAATTGAATTTTAAATCTGTTTAAAAAAATAATTAGATATTACTTTATGCAGCCATTAATATTTCAAGCAATTGATTGGGTTATTAATGACGTTGAAGTTAATGATGAAAATTCTGATGATGAGTTAGAACAGTTATCTGATGATTCTATTGAACAAAATAATAAAAAGAAAGTTAAAAAATATCTTATTAAAATATTTGGTAGAACAGCTAAAGGTAATTCAATATCAGTTAATATTAAAGATTATACTCCATATTTTTACGTTAAAGTTCCTGAAACAATACATAAAAATAATTACAATAAATTATGCCAGCAAGTAAGAGACTTAATTGATGATAGACTATATAATAGCGATGATTTAATTAGATGTAAAATTATATGTAAAAAAGATATTTGGGGGTTCACTAATAATAAACCATTTCATTTTGTAATGCTAGTATTTAGAAATCATAGAGCTATGAAAACAGCAATTAATTTATTCTCAAGACCCATTATATTACAAGGTTTAATTCTTAAAAAGAAATTAAAACTATATGAAAATAATATTGAACCATATCTAAGATTTATTCATAAACAAAATCTTGAAACATCTGGATGGATAAAAATCGATAAATATTCTAAATCATTTGAATATGATATTAAAAAAGGATATAATTATGATGTAAACTGGAAAGATGTTCAGCCATATTCAAGTAATGATATTGCTCCATTTATTGTAGCTAGTTTTGATATTGAATGTGATTCATTTGATGGTTCATTTCCGAATGCTCAACAATCATATAATAAAGTAGCATATAAAGTATTTGAATATTATAATTCACTTGATAAAAACAAAGAAACTAATAAACTTTATTCTAGTGTTGAAAAAAAACAATTACTATATAAATTTCTAATTAGTTTATTTGAAAATAATGAATTAAATATCAAACAAAAATATGATTTACAAAAGATTAAAGATGCTTTTGAATATGACCATATTGAAGATGTTTATTCGATACTAAATGGTCGTTTTCAACTACATGATGAAGTAGTTGCTAAAAATAAAATGAATACTCTTATGAATTATTTTAAAACAGATAATTGTGAACAAGATGAACAATATGATTATAAAGTTAATGTTTCTAATAATGAGATTATACAGAAACTAACTGAGAAATTTAATTCTCTATATTACAAAGGATTATTCCCAAAGATTGAAGGTGATAAAATTATTCAAATTGGTATTACAACACATTCATATGGTAATAAAGATTGTAAACAAAAAGTAATTCTTACATTAGGTGGTTGTTCTGATATTGATGGAATTAAAGTAATTAGATGTAATAATGAGAAAGAGATTATAACAAACTGGGTAAAACTTATAAATGAATTAGACCCTGATATTATTACTGGTTATAATATATTTGGTTTTGATTTTGATTACATGTATAAAAGAGCAATTGAACTAAATTGTGCAGACCATCTATGTAGTGTAGGTAAAATCAAAGAACCAATTAAACCTTGTGATTTTGAACACGGTTGTTGTAATAATCACTGGGTAAAAAAATCATTATCATCATCCGCACTTGGTGATAACTTTTTAAAATATGTTAATATGGAAGGTCGTGTTGTTATTGATTTAATGAAAGAAATACAAAAAGGTCATAATCTTGATACATACAAATTAGATTTTGTAGCACAACATTTCATTAATGGTAAAATTAAAGATATCAAATATAATCCAACTGATAATAAACATTATTTAACTATTGATAATCCAACTGGTATTCAAAATGGTATTTACATTCGTATTAATGAAAATAAGTATCTAGTTGAAAATATTGATTACAATACAAATATAATTACTCTTGATGGTAAATATGATGATATTGAAGGTAGTAAATGGGGATTAGCAAAAGATGATGTAACCCCACAAGATATTTTTGAATGTATGAGAGGTACTGATGATGATAGAGCTAAAGTTGCTCGTTATTGTATTCAGGATTGTGCTCTTTGTAATTATCTTATTATAAAATTAGAAATTATCGCAAACAATATTGGTATGAGTAATGTTTGTTCTGTACCATTCTCATATATATTCCTTCGTGGTCAAGGTGTTAAAATTTTCAGTCTTGTTGCTAAACAATGTAAAGAGGATAACTTTCTGATACCTTATCAAGATAAAAAATGGAAATGTGAAGTTTGTGATTTCAATAATAGCTCATTTGATGATGTATGTCAGAAACCAAAAGGTGATGAAATTTGTGGTTGTCCAAAACCAGAAAATGAAGGTTATGAAGGCGCTATTGTATTACCACCTACACCTGGTATTTATGTTGATGCACCTATATCTGTTCTAGATTATGCATCTCTATATCCATCTTCTATGATTAGTGAGAATATATCTCACGACTCTATTGTATTAGATGAAAAATATAATAATCTACCCGGATATAGCTATGTTGATATTACTTATGATATTCTAAAAGGTAAAGGCGATGATAAGAAAAAAATTGGTGAACAAACTTGTAGATATGCTCAGTTTCCAAAAGGTGAAAAAGGATTACTTCCTCGCATTTTACAAAAGTTACTTAAGCAAAGAAAAGCAACTCGTAAAAAAATTACTTGGAAAACAATTACTTTAAATTCTGGTGATGAATATAAGGGTAATATAATTGATGAAACTGATGAAATAATTAAACTTAAGGTTGAAGATAAAGATGTTATGGAAATTATAAAAACAGATATTCAAAACAAAATTGATACACATAATGAGTTCCAAAAGGCTGTATTAGATGGTCTTCAATTAGCATATAAAATTACTGCTAACTCTCTTTATGGTCAAGTTGGTGCACCAACAAGTCAAATATTTATGAAAGAATTAGCTGCTAGTACAACAGCAACTGGTAGAAATCTTATTATGTCTGCTAAAAAATTCTCAGAAGAAAAATACAATTGTGAAGTTGTATATGGAGATAGTGTAGTTGGATATAGTCCCGTGGTTGTTAAACATAATAACGAAATATATTTTGAAAAGATGGAAAATATATCATCAAAATTTGGTGGTGATAAATGGATACCATGTAAAGAAGAAGGAAAACAAGATAAAGAAGCATGCGAATTAAATGATCTTTATTCATGGACTAGTAAAGGATGGACTAAAATACATAGAATAATAAGACATCAATTAGCATCTCATAAAAAAATAATCAGAGTATTAACTCATACTGGATGTATTGATGTAACTGATGATCATTCTCTGTTATTACAAGACCAAACAAAAGTTTCTCCAAAAGATTTAAATATTGGTGATGAACTTTTACATAAAGATTTAGATTTTGATTATCCACAAATAGAAGATGAAATTTCTGTGGATGAAGCAAGAATATTTGGTATGTTTTTTGGTGATGGTAGTTGTGGATATTATAATTGTAATTCTGGTAATAAATATGCTTGGGCTATAAATAATGCTGATTTAGAATTATTAAATCTTTATAAAGAATTATGTGAAAAAGTATATGATCATAATTTTCAAATTAATAATACAATAGAATCTTCTGGTGTTTATAAATTAGTATCAAAAGGAGATACTAAAAGTTATACATTAAAATATAGAGAATTATTTTATAATAATAAAAACAAAACGATACCTAATGTAATTTTTAAATCATCTATGGAAGTAAAAGAAGCATTCTTTCAAGGTATATATGATGCGGATGGTGATAAACAATTACATAAAGGGAAAATTACATCAAAAAGAATAGACCAAAAGTCAATGATTTCAGCAATGTCCTTGTATTATTTAGGTATATCATTAGGTTACAATGTATCAATTAATACTCGTCAAGATAAACAACAAATATTTAGGATTCAATATACTAAAAGTAAATTTAGAAAAAACCCTCACGCTATTAAGAAGATGTATGAAATTGATTATGAGGGATATGTATATGATTTTACAACAGATAATCATCAATTTCAATCTGGTGTTGGTAATACTATAGTTTCAAATACCGATTCTGTATTTATTAAACTACCTAAACTTAAAAGTTATGACCATTTTGGTCACGATAATGAAAAAGACAATATTCTACAATATAATGTAACAGTAGGAGAGCAATTATCTGAAGATTTTCAAAAATTATTAAAACCACCACATTGCTTAGAATGGGAAAAAATGTTTTATCCTTTCATTATATTTAGCAAGAAAAGATATGTTGGTAATTTATATGAACACGATGTTAAAAAGTTCAAACAGAAATCTATGGGGATTGTTCTGAAAAGACGAGATAATGCTAATATTGTTAAAATTATTTATGGCGGTATTATTAATATTATTCTAAATGAAAAAGATGATAACATTCGTAAATCTCTGAAGTTTTTACACGAGTCATTAGATAAATTAGCAAATGGTGAATACCCTATTGAAGAATTAATTGTTACTAAAACACTAAGAGGAATGTATAAAAATCCTCAACAAATCGCACATAAAGTTTTAGCAGATAGAATGAAGAAGCGAGATCCTGGTAGTGCTCCACAATCAAATGATAGAGTTCCATATGTTTACATTCAAGTAAAAGAAGATAAAGGTACAAAATTATTACAAGGTGATAAAATAGAAGACCCTAAATTTATTCGTGAAAATAATCTAACTCCTGATTATGGTCATTATATTACTAATCAGATTATGAAACCTTGCTTACAATTATATTCTATGATTTTAGAAGGACTTGATGGATATAAACATAAAAATGATAAAAACTATTGGAAGAAATTAGAGAAATCATTAATGGAAGAAAAGAAAGACCAGAAAAAAGTAGATGATAAAATCAAGCAACTTCGAGAAAAAGAAGCACAAGAACTCTTGTTTAACAAATATCTAAATAAAATAGATAATAAAAAAAAAGGAGTTAGAACTATTGGTGAGTTCTTTCAATAAATAAACAATAATATTTAAAATACAATTTTCCTATTATATTATTAGTTAAATGTAATGGAAAATATATTCACAAATATATTAAATCGTGATATTAATTATCATATTTTATTTTTATTACACAAAATTCAATTAAATGAAGTATTTAATGAATTTTTTAACAAAATAAGAAATTTTAATATTTTAGAAGAAATATTAGATGACTATGATTGTACTCATTTTATAACATATAAAAGAGGTAAATTAATATTAACTATACATCATCCAATTCATAAAAATGGAACCGGATGGTTAGTATATTTAAGTTAGGATGGTGGAGTTGGCCAAGTTACATTAGTTAAGAACCCATTTTCATCTAATTGTGGTGTAGCAGTTGTGGGTAAATCACGAAGTTCTTGTCTATAAGTTATCTAAGCTTGTTTTTTTTCGGTTGGATGTGAAAAATCTGTAATTATTCTATGATATATTTTCAATGTAATTAATATTTAATACTATTCTTTTATCTGCATTAGTTGTCGTAGAACCAGAATGATATAGA
>Ga0257114_1002510_pt1 | contig 12230 bp, 10 predicted proteins | sample SI112_10mmetaG_FD_190149 | JGI IMG/M metagenome (GOLD analysis project Ga0257114, IMG submission 190149) | Marine microbial communities from Saanich Inlet, British Columbia, Canada - SI112_10m | ecosystem: Environmental > Aquatic > Marine > Inlet | place: Canada: British Columbia | collected... | reverse complement strand
AAATTGTTTTGCTAAAGGAAATTTTTCTTTCACCCATTTCTTCGTCTTTAGGGTGACGGGATAAAATCAATTCATCCTTATGCCCTTCCTCGACATTTACTATCACTACTTTCAGCGGACGCAAAACACACATGGCGCGGGGCGAGGTTTTATCCAGATCATCGCGCAAGCTATGCTCCAGCATGCCTACATCAACCACGCTATTGGATTTTGTTACTCCTACCATATCGCAGAAATTACGAATAGAACCGGGGGTATAACCACGTCGACGCATGCCATCAAGAGTTGGCATCCTCGGATCATCCCAACCATTTACCAGATTTTCATCTACCAGTTGCTTGAGCTTACGTTTGCTCATTACTGTGTAATTGATATTCAGCCTGGCAAACTCTATTTGTTGCGGATGAGACGCTATATCCAGCTGATCAAGTACCCAGTCATATAAGGGGCGATGATCTTCAAATTCAAGAGTACAAAGTGAATGCGTAATATTTTCCAGAGCATCAGAAATACAATGGGTGTAGTCATACATTGGATAAATGCACCACTTATCGCCGGTCTGGTGGTGATGCAAACGCCTGATTCTGTAGAGCACGGGGTCCCGCATATTCATATTTGGTGATTGCATGTTTATTTTGGCACGCAATGTATAAGCACCGTCTTCAAAATCTCCGGCTTTCATACGGGCAAACAGCTCAAGATTTTCTGCAATCGAGCGCTCTCGCTCCGGGCTGTTTTTACCAGGTTCCGTCAACGTTCCTCTGAATTGCCTGGCTTCATCCTGGGTAAGACTGCACACATAGGCCTTTCCCTTATTGATCAGTTCAACGCCAAAATCGTACAGTTGGTCAAAATAATTGGATGCGTAATATTCCCTGTCTTCCCAGTCAAACCCCAGCCAGCGGATACTTTCTTTTATGGAATCAACATATTCCAGATCTTCTTTTTCAGGGTTTGTATCATCAAAACGTAAATTACACAGACCGGAAAATTCGCTGGCGGTACCAAAATTCAGGCAGATTGATTTTGCATGACCTATATGGAGATAACCATTAGGCTCCGGAGGAAATCGAGTTTGCACTCTGCCCTCGTTTTTATTGTTCTCCAGATCTTCGCGGATAATCTGCTGGATGAAATTTGACGGGCTTGTGCTACTTGTACTATCAGACTCACTCATTAAGGCTTCGACTTTATAATGGGGCTCAAAGACCGTATTATAGCCGGTCTCATTTTTACTAACTACAAACGATTACTTTTTAAAAATAAAAAAGACAGACCAAGGAATCAACATGATTGTTCTTCACACTTCAGCTGGCGACATTTCACTTGAACTGGACCATGATAAAGCCCCTGTGAGCGCCGAAAATTTTCTTAAACATGCCAAATCGGGTCATTATGATGGCACTATTTTCCACAGAGTTATCAATAATTTCATGATTCAGGGTGGCGGCTTTGAACCAGGAATGCGTCAGAAAGAGTCTGGAGACCCTATTGTAAATGAAGCTGACAATGGTCTCACCAATGACGCCGGCACCGTTGCCATGGCAAGAACCGGTGAGCCCCATTCAGCGACTGCCCAGTTTTTTATCAATGTCGCTGACAATGCCTTTTTAAACCATAGTGGCAAGACTCCTCAGGGATGGGGATATGCGGTATTTGGTAAAGTCACAGACGGCATGGATATAGTTAATGCTCTCAAAGAGTGTGAAACCGGATCAATGATGGGACACCAGGACGTACCTAAAGAAGATATTGTTATTAATTCCGTGACAATAAGCGATGACTAAAACTGATAGCATTCTGTGCATATCAGACCTGCATCTCTCACCTGAAAGGCCTGATGTTTTTCAGGCCTTCAGGTCATTTCTAAATAACAAGGCAGAATCAGCAAGTGACCTGTTTATATTGGGGGATTTCTTTAATCTCTGGATTGGCGACGATGATCCCGATGCTTTTTCCGGGCAGGTCGCAAATGCGCTCGCCGCGCTTGCAGATTCAGGTACCAATATCCATATCATGCATGGGAACCGGGATTTCTTACTGGGCGAAAAATTTTGTGAGACCTGTCGTGCCAGTCTGATACATGAGCCTTATGTACTCTCCTGCTTTGGCCGGGAATACCTTCTCATGCATGGTGACTCACTTTGTACCCGTGATAATGACTATATGGCATTTCGTGCGATGGTCAGAAATCCACAATGGCAGAGTGATTTCCTTTCCAGACCGCTGTCAGAAAGACAGGCATTTGCCAATGAAGCCCGCGCTAAAAGTAAATCCATGAGCTCGAACAAAGCTGAAGATATCATGGATGTTAGCCCCGAGGATGTCATTAAAGTGCTATCTGATCATCAGCAAAAAACACTCATCCATGGCCATACCCACAGACCAGACATTCATGCGCTGGATTTTTCAGGAACGCCTGGATTGCGAATTGTATTGGGTGATTGGGATAAAAAGGGCTGGTACCTGAAGATTTCTCAAGAGGGTCATGAGATGCAAGACTTCGCGATCTGAATTAAATAACTGTTTTATTCCGGCACCTGAGTCCCTCTGAAAAACAAAGGCGTGCCATCAGCGAAGGAAATATCCCGTCCCACTGCTTTGTTACTTCGGTCACGAGCCTGATAACCAAATACCTCCAGCTCAGCGCCGACAGGAATGGTATTTTTTGTTACTCCTTGCCGGAACAGGGAGTTAGGACTTCCCCCTTCAATCATCCAGTTAATCTCTTCCCCATCCTCATTAGTCACGGCAATATGTATCCATGAATGCGGATTTATGAGCTCAACTTTTGTCACTATACCTTTCAGCTCAACAGGCAGGTCAACACTGAACTCCTGAGCAAAGGCGTGATGTGCACTGACATACATAGTCTGAATGCTGGCAGCCAGTATCAATATACCTAGAATTTTTTTCATTTCCTTCTCCCTAATCCAGTGTTTACTGTCGGGCTGCTTCAATAGCATCCAGCTCTTCACGACGCTTGCCACTGAGGATATTTTCAATGCCATAATTACCTTCATGGCATGCGTATTCAAACATGGGACCATCAATACTCATAAATGGATATGTCCCTGACCAGCTTTGTTTCCAGACAGAAGGATCGCTAATGGTAAATTCATAGGATATCTGCTCGTCGGAAACTCGGGTGAAACGCTCTACCACGTGGGTATTGGAGCTCAAGTTCACGCCTCTCATGCCATTGGCAAAAGTCCTGCCGGAAAAATTCGTTGTTTCCACAACCAGGGTATCGCCTTCCCAATGACCTCTGGAGTTACCCATCCACTGCGGCAAGCTGTTATCCATAGGGTCTCCCCCATCAAGAGGAATAATGCGGACATCATGGATCATCTCCAGCTCGAGAATCACATAATCCTCTGTCTGCATGAATTGATAAGTACTGTTGTATCCCAATGGCAGCATCGGTGGACCTTCCTGCCCCCAGATAAGGCACCTTTCGGATAGACCACGGGTTTTTGCACTTTCCCACTGATGCTCATTACGCCAGACAGTGTATTCAGCTAATTTCGCCAGCGCCCCTTCTGTGGGTTCTGGTAAGCGACCATTGGGTGGGTCAAAAATTATAGAGGTACGCAGATTGGCAGTTATGGTGTCTGCTGTTTTATTCATCCCGTAATCATCAAACTGATAATGCACATCAGCTGCTGTCCCTGCTTCAGTTTCTGCATATTCTGTATTCAGTTGTCGGTTTAATATCTCTCTCACCTCCGCCTGGGTATAAAACTCTTTTGTCCCCATTTCTGCCGGACGTTGCAAGGGCACTGTGGTTGAATTGGTCCAGCTGCCCTGTATCACAGGATCGCCCCAGGACGTCCTGGGCATCTCCCAGCCTTCTTGCTGGGCAAAACTACTTAAAGACCATAGAGAAAGTGACATCAGGCATAGGCCACCCAGAATTCCACTTTTTAGTGATTCTGATTTACTCATCATTGCCTCCATTAATATCGATTCCCAGGTTACGGAAATAGTTTTCTTTGCTCAGGTGGCCGTACATGATTTCCTCGGCAAACTCTGCACATTTGAACTCATACAGACGGGTACTTTCCTCAACTCGTCTATAAAGCGTCATACTGATACTCCAGGCTTCCTCATATACATCTGGATCTTCAATCGTCACTTCATAATCCAGATGAAAAGGGCCTGAGGGTGTGTAGCGTTCTGTAATTTTCGCAGCATTAGAATAGAAATTACCGGCACGGTCGAGCCAGTTCGGGTTTAAGCCCGACACTTCAATAACCAGGGTATCCCCTTCCCAGCGTCCATTTGACCAACCCATCCAACTGTCTATGGGGGCCTCCATATGCTCACTCATAAAAACTGTCCGCACAGCCCCCGCGAATTGATAAGCCATCATAATGTCTGAATCAGTTTGAAAAATCTGAAAAGGCTGGGGCATGTAGGTTGCGCGTGGGATGCCAGGCATGAAGCACTTGGCTTCTGGATCATCGGTGCGCCGATTACTGAAATTTTGCGCTCGCTGTTCTGCGGCAGCAGCCTGGTACGGGATAGTTCCAGCTTCTACCACACTCTGTTCGGGAGGAACGGCGCCTATGGCACCTAAAGTCTCTATTGGCCCCTGAGAGGCTGCTTGTCCTTCAAGGTTCCAGTTTGCATTATTTAACGCCTGCCAGATTCCACTTATATCCGGAGTGCCATCTGATCTCCGGGAGAAGTCACCCGATTGCGCTTGAACAATGCTCGAAACAAACAACAAAAAGCATGCTGTGACAAACTTGTTAACCATGTTTAACCCCCCCTTTACACCCAAGAGAATAAACTGCGGTTTATTAAATGTCTACGGATAGCCAAGATCGGAAAAACTGTACTACCCAAGCTGCCTTTATAAGCGAGCAACAAGTTGCGCTGTTGGCAATTATGAAACCCCGGCAAGGCTCCCTGTAATCACTGGCAAGAAAATAATCATTCCACTGGAATAAATTTCTGGATTCTGCGGCCGTTGTTAACTTCCGAGGTAAACAGATTCCCATCAGAGTCCACAGCAATATTGTGTACCCAGTCAAATTGACCGGCCTGCCGTCCACCTTGACCAAAATTTCCTGTTATCTCCAGTGTGCTGCGCTCGAGGCGCCAGATTCTTCGGTTTGCACCATCAACTACAAACAACCATCGGTAATCATCCAGTGGTGAAATCGCAATATCCCAGGCTGAACCATTGGCCAATGTTAGAGGCGCAAGCTGCTTTTCCCTGACAAAGCTGCCGTCCTTTTGAAATATCTGGATCCGGTTTGCCGTTCTGTCTGCCACATACACCAGCTCATCAGGACCCAGCACCACAGCATGCACCGGCCCCAAAAACTGCTCTGGCAGTGAGTAGCCAGATTCATTGTTGTATGGCGGCAAGGGTGAATCATCCGGTGTATTACCATAGGCACCCCAGTGTCTCTTGAACTGCCCCGTCTCGCTGTCAAAAACAATAACGCGGCGGTTCAGGTAGCCATCAGCGATGTAGACTTCCTGTGTCTCAGTATCCACTGCTATGTCGGCAGGTCGCCCCAACCGTGCAGTATCATTACTACCTCCGGTTTCACCGGGAACGCCTAAAGTCAAAACATGACGTCCTTCTGGTGTAAATTTGACGACAATGTGTTTCCCGCCAATATCCTGATTGCCACCAATCCAGACAAAGCCAGCGCTGTCTACAAATATACCGTGTTCATTGGCAGGCCAGTCTACAAGCGGTTGTTGCCATTGTTGTGTTGCCTGATCCCATTCAGGTCCTCCCCATGCCTGTATCAACGCCCCCTGCTGGTCAAACTGCAACACCGCTGGCGCTGGTTTACAACACAGTGCAGCCGGCGGATTCTGGACTCTGGCGAGGTCATCAGTACTCAGAGTTTTTGGTCTGTGTAAAACCCAGATAGTGTCATCGTCAGACACAGCAATACCGGAAACCTGTCCAATAATCAGGTCACCTGGCAAGGCTTGCGGCCATGACGTATCTACTGAGTAAATTGGCGGCTCTTGCGCATTAACCCCCAGACAGACAAATACTGTTAATAATCCCGGAAATATTTTGTTTTTCATGATCAGCGTGAGGATCCTTTTCGGTAGGGAGAGTTTTCAAAATAGCGCTCAAAATGCGCTTCACTCAAAACAAAGAGTTCTTCATTTATTTCTTGTATTAATTCCGGCAGCTCCACACCCGCATATTGTGGTTGCAATTGGGCCCCCAGATCTTCCAGACTATTGATACGATGAAGACGTTTTTGCATCAAATTATGCAACCAACAATAGGGCGAAAGACTGGCGTCGTAAAAAAAACGATAATCATCTAGTGCCTGTTGCAACTTTTCCACTGAAACTATCCGCACTCGGGCGGCCATGATCTGGCTGGTAAGCTGGTCAATTCGACTAAGTACCGCACGCTTCTCATCTTCGCTGTACTGATTCCAGTTTATAACCTCAAAACCGAAGCGTTTGCAGCCACGACAGATCCTGTCGCCGAAGGAGGTCGTGGAACAGATGCCAATGCAGGGGGTTTTCACATGATTCATTAAAAAGAATTGTAACGCTACACGCAGTTGCGACCTAGTCTTTATAGCCTGTTTCGAGTAAAATTAGTGCCCTCTTTATATGCCTTCAGACCTGCTCTGGGGGCTTCTCCTTAGCCAAAAATTCACGAGGAATCAGAAGTGCTTGAAGCTTATCGCCAACATGTAACAGAAAGGGCCGAATTGGGCATAGTTCCTAAACCTCTGGATACTGCACAAACTGCGGAATTACTGGAGTTACTAAAAAATCCCCCGAAAGGTGAAGAAGACTTTCTCCTCGACCTGATAAGCAATCGTGTCCCTGCAGGTGTTGATGAAGCCGCTTACGTAAAAGCCGGCTTTCTCTCAGCCCTTGCCAAGGGAGAAGTCAGCTCCCCGTTAATTCCTAAAATTGATGCAGTAAAGTTACTCGGCACCATGCTGGGAGGCTATAACATTACCACCTTGGTTGAATTGCTTGACGATGATGAGCTTGGCCAGGAAGCAGCTGCTCAGCTTAGCCATACCTTGTTAATGTTTGATGCCTTTCATGATGTCGCTGAAAAAGCTGATGCCGGTAACGTCAATGCCAAAACAACCATGCAGGCCTGGGCTGAAGCTCAATGGTTTACTTCAAAACCTGTTCTGGCAGAAAAAATTACCACAACTGTTTTCAAGGTGCCTGGCGAGACCAATACCGACGATCTCTCTCCTGCCCCGGATGCCTGGTCTAGACCTGATATCCCCTTACATGCCAAGGCCATGTACATTATGCCTCGGGAAGGTATTATAAATGCTGTAGAGCAGATCGAAGAACTGAAGAAGAAAGGCCATCCCGTGTGCCTGGTCGGCGACGTTGTAGGCACCGGCTCTTCACGCAAATCTGCAACAAACTCCGTGGTATGGCACATGGGTCATGATATACCCCATATACCCAACAAGCGTGGTGGCGGCATTTGCATAGGTGGCCAAATAGCACCGATATTTTTCAACACTATGGAAGACGCCGGCGCTCTGCCCATTGAATGTGATGTCAGCAATATGGAGATGGGTGATGTTATTGATATTTATCCCTACGAGGGAAAAATTACCCGCCATGACAGCGATGAGCTAATTACTTCATTTTCCTTTAAAACAGACATGCTGCTGGACGAGGTACAAGCTGGTGGCCGTATTCCGATGATTATTGGCCGTGGTTTGACGGAACGGGCCCGGGAAAAAATGGGTCTTGGACCCTTTGAAAATTTCAGGCGTCCCAAAGCGCCTATTGAAAGTGATAAAGGCTTTACCCTGGCACAGAAAATGGTCGGCAAAGCCTGTGGTGTAGAAGGCATACGCCCTGGAACTTACTGCGAACCACGAATGACCACGGTTGGCTCTCAGGATACCACTGGCCCGATGACCCGTGATGAACTGAAAGATCTCGCTTGTCTGGGCTTTACTGCGGATCTGGTCATGCAATCTTTTTGTCATACCGCCGCATATCCCAAACCAGTAGATATCGACACTCAGCATTCTTTGCCTGATTTCATACAAACCCGTGGCGGTGTTTCCTTGCGACCTGGCGACGGCATTATTCATTCCTGGCTCAACCGCATGCTGCTGCCAGATACAGTCGGTACCGGTGGTGATTCTCATACCCGTTTCCCCATCGGCATTTCATTCCCGGCAGGTTCCGGACTAGTCGCTTTTGCTGCGGCTACCGGTGTAATGCCACTGGACATGCCTGAATCAGTCCTGGTTCGCTTTAAAGGTGAAATGCAGCCTGGCATTACCTTGCGCGATCTGGTCAACGCTATTCCCTATGCAGCAATCCAGAAGGGTTTGTTGACTGTCGAGAAAAAAGGCAAAAAGAATATTTATTCCGGACGAATTTTGGAAATTGAGGGTTTGCCTGATCTCAAAATTGAACAGGCCTTTGAATTATCAGACGCCTCTGCAGAACGTTCTGCCGCGGGGTGTACAGTTAAACTTGGCAAAGAACCCATCATTGAATATTTTAAATCTAATATTACCCTGCTGCGCTGGATGATTTCGCAGGGTTACGGCGATCCTCGTACACTGGAGCGTCGAGCAGTTGCCATGGAAGAATGGCTGGCGAACCCTGAACTTCTGACAGCAGATACAGATGCCGAATATAAAGAAATCATTGAAATAGACCTCAATGAAATAACCGAACCACTTCTCGCATGTCCCAATGATCCGGATGATGTTAAGACTTTATCAGATGTCGCCGGCACTAAAATAGATGAAGTCTTTATTGGCTCATGCATGCTCAATATCGGCAATTTCAGGGCTGCCGGAAAAGTCCTCGAACAAGTACAAGGTTCACTGCCAACACGTTTGTGGATTGCCCCACCCACTAAAATGGACGAGCATCAACTTACCCAGGAAGGCTATTACTCAATATTCGGCAAAGCTGGTGCCAGGACGGAAATGCCCGGGTGCTCTTTGTGCATGGGTAATCAGGCACGCGTTGAAGCAAAATCTACCGTCATCTCAACGTCAACCCGGAACTTTCCAAACCGTCTTGGTGATGGTGCCAATGTTTATCTCGGCTCAGCTGAATTAGCCGCCGTGTGTTCAGCATTGGGCAAGATCCCGAACATGGAAGAGTATATGACCTATATGAATAGTCTGAATACCATGGCAGGAGAAATATATCGCTACATGAATTTCAATGAAATAGAGCAATATATGAAAGGTGCAGAGAATGCTAAAAACATTCCTCTGCAAAATATCCAGGAAGTTCAAACTTCCTAGACTGATTGCTCGAGAATAAAAAAACCGCTGAATTCAGCGGTTTTTTTTTGCTTATGTTTTTTATCTTTTCACTTTTCACTTTTCACTTTTCTAAAAGTTATCAGCTCACAGCGGAACTACCAACACTCCCATCAACTTCCCGCTTTTTATCACCTTGGGCACCTTCAGCCTTCCCTTTATCAAGTTTCAGCCCCAACAAAAGAACCGCTGCAATGACAGAACCTGAGCCCATGATCAGAGCAACCATGGGGACATCCAGCCCCCCCTGCAATAAATACCCGGCCATAATGGGCGACAGTACTGAACCGCCTCTGCCAATACCAATTGCAAAACCTGTTCCTGATGCACGAGCATGTGTTGGAAAAACCTGAGCCAGGATTGCATACATACCAACAATACCTGCATTAGTGAAAAAGCCGGCCATCGCCACATAAACCTTGAGTGATATAAGTTCTGCTGGTGCATAACCAAAAATTGCAGTAAACACCCAGGCCATGACAAAGGTAAAAATGGTCAGGGATTTCAAATCAAATCGTATGGTAAGCACACCAAAGAAAATACAGCCCAGAGCACCACCAACACTAGCCCAGGTTAGTACCTCTCCGGCAAGATAAGGCGCAAATCCCATATCCACAACTAATTTTGGTGTCCACTTCAAAATGAAATAAAGAGTAATCACGTGCAGAAAATAAGCAGCTGTTACCAAAACCGTTGTTCTGATCATGGTTGGACTAAACAGGAATGAAGTAGATTTTTTGCGCTCAGATGCATCGATATGAGGCAATGCAGTAATTACCGAATGACCGAGGCGTTTCATCGTCGCATTAATTTTAGCCAGAGCGCCCTCGGGCTGTTTGCGAGTTTGCCAATGGACTGATTCTGGCATGAAAAAATGCACCAAAGGAATAAAGCACAAAGTAGCGGCCGTACCAAAATAAAAAACTGAACGCCAGTCAAAATGCTGCATTAATTGCGTAACAATCATGCCGCCAACAACACCACCTACCGGATAACCAATTGCCATTGTTGATATGGCGAAAGCTCTTTTCCTGGTATTCGAAAACTCTGCAGCCACGGCATTAATTGCTGCCAGCATGCCACCAATTCCAAGCCCCGTCAGAACGCGCCAAATTGATAATTCAACCAGGTTGCTGGTAGTTGTCACCATAAACATGCCGATGACCATGGCAAACAGACATCCCATAATTGTCGGCTTTCTACCTATCCTGTCAGCTACGCCCCCAAGCAAGACAGAACCTACTGCCATGCCAATTAATTCCATGGCAAGCACATAACCAAGACCCGCATTACCGAGGCCCCATTCTGCAGCTATTCCTGGTCCTGCAAAACTGATAGCAAGTACATCAAAACCATCCAGCGCATTCAGACCTACAGTCAAGGCAATAATCATATATTGCAAGCGAGTCATTGCTGACTCTTCAATAATCTGGCGTGGATCTGTGCTCATTGCACTCCCCCGGAATCAAAGTAAAAATAGATAAGTTTATATATTTTTAGTTTTATAATTATTTTTTTATTATTGCTAAATTATTAAGGACCTGATGCTCAAGTCCAATCAAGATTAGTTCAGTGACTGCATTATTACATCTGCGCAGACTGCTGAATAAACAGCGGCTTACTTCACTAGCACTTCTTTCTTCTTGATTCATTGCAGACTTTTACTGACCACCTCAAACACGTCCCTTGAAAGATCTGGTGTTTCCTTAATACGATTCAATGCTGCCTTCATTATTTCCTGGCGCTGTGTAGAAAATTTCTTCCAGCGTGTTAACGGCGTAAGCAAGCGCGATGCTATCTGAGGATTAAGGGTGTTGAGAGTAATTACCTGATCTGCAAGAAAATCATAACCACTGCCATCCAATTGATGAAAGCCCACAGCATTATTATGGCAAAAAGCGCCTATGACACTGCGTACTTTATTTGGATTTCTTATATCAAATGCCGGGTGTTCCATTAGTGAAACTATCTGCCCAAGGTTATCAGGGGCACTGACAGCACTTTGCATGGAAAACCACTGATCCACTACCAGATTTTCGTGCTGCCAGGTTTCATAGAACCCTGCAATTAATTCATCCCGCAGCGCTTTACTTTGTTCTGAAGGGTTATTAACCAAAGCCCTGATAGCGGCGCTGCTATCCGTCATATTGTTCGCCGTTTTAAATTGTTTTTCAATCAGCTCCCAACATTCAGGCTTATCCAGACAAGCAAGATAATTAAGTACAGTATTTTGCAGACTACGGCGGGCTATTTCTTCTGCACTGAACAAATAAGGTACTGTGTTTCGACAATCTTCATAGACAGTCAGTAATTTTGTTTCGAGCTCTGCTGCCAAATGACGACGCAAAAATTCTCTGACAAAATGAATACCGTCGACATCAACTTCTTCTGCCAACTCAGCCAGATAAGCTTCTGAAGGAAGTAGCAAAAGGTTTGAAAGCATCGCTTTATCCAGTGATGAATCGCTTACTGCCGCCTCCAGCACACTAGCGTATGCAGCAGTAATTCGCTCATCTACCGCCAATGCTTTACCTTGTTGATGTAAAAGCAGTAACTCATCAAGTATTTGCAGCGCCAGTTGCTGGGAAGCTTCCCAGCGAGCAAAGCCATCCTGTTCATGCTGAATAAGCAACATGAGTTCATCTCGGGCATAAGGATAATGCAATTTTACCGGAGCAGAAAATCCTCGGGATAGAACCGGTACAGGCTGCTCTATAACATTTTTGAAAACAAATGTTTGTTCTGCCTCACTGAAATGAAGCACCAGCTCATCTGACACATCATTGTCCCCGCTTTCCTTTTCGTTCAGCTCCAGACACAAAGAAATGGGCTTACCTTGCGGATCTAACAAAGCCATTCTCAATGGAATATAAAAAGGGTCTTTGACAGCCTGGGAAGGCGTTGGCAAACAGCTTTGAGATATCGTAAGAGAGAAAG
>Ga0257114_1002507_pt1 | contig 12232 bp, 13 predicted proteins | sample SI112_10mmetaG_FD_190149 | JGI IMG/M metagenome (GOLD analysis project Ga0257114, IMG submission 190149) | Marine microbial communities from Saanich Inlet, British Columbia, Canada - SI112_10m | ecosystem: Environmental > Aquatic > Marine > Inlet | place: Canada: British Columbia | collected... | reverse complement strand
AAATCCAGCAATCATCTTTCTAAATTTCTTAGTGAAGTCAAACATCTCACCGCCATGCTCTCTACGGTATTCCTCATCAGTCTGTTCTTTCTCTTGATCTTTTGCTTTTTTATATTTGAACCTCATTAGATCAGCATTTGCATTCTCGATATTGATTCGGTACATCATCTTGTTTGATTTCTCAATCAAACGTCTTGTCATAAATGTAGAGTGTTTAATTACTTCTTGGACTTTTTTCTTTGCCTTAGATTTTGGGGCAGTTCGCTTTTCAGCATATTCTTTACCGGCAATATTGGCTTTGATTCTTCGCTTAAAGTCTACTGTATCGTTTACTATAGGTTCGCCCGTAGCTGACGTCTTAGCGTTTGGATTTAAAATAGCCTCATCAGCTTTTTGTTGACGTTTAGATTCTTCGGCTTCTTTCAGTCTATCGCGCGTACTCAGTTGATTCTGCTTTCGCAGAAGTTGTACTACTTCACCTAATAAACTTTCTTGTGTTTTCTTTGCCATAAGTTTTTATCCCATTTTTGCTTGTCGTTCCTTATTTTTTCTATTTTCTTCTTCAATATGTTCCTTCATGAGAACTAAATATAATTCCCTTTCCCATGGTAACATATTTTCTAAATCAGCCAAACTAAAATTATGATGGACCATTAAAGCAAAATTAGTTTTTAACTGATTTGCTACGTTATCATGCGAAAGGGCTATGAAAAAAAATCTGTCAATCCTCTCAGCTGTCTAACATTTTGATGTCCACATGCACCACACTTATAATCAAGATCATAAGTTACTACCGGCGAGTCTGTCATAAAGTTTATGATCTTAGCAAACTGATCATTATTTAAACTTTCAACAAACCTCACTACTTCGTTAAACGGTGCATCTTTAGTTGTATATGTTTCTTCACCACTATAAATTGTATCAATTGTTTTTGCTACCATATTAATAGCAGCTTCAGTCTCAGTAGCTCTTTGAGCCTGAGTTAAACTATCTGAATAACCAAGATATTTTAAATCAACACTAATCTCGTCATTTATTTTTAAATGCATATCTGCAGCAGTATCTAGATTAGCTACATAAACATCATCTAAATTAATTTTATTTTTTTGTGTTGCTTCGCATTCATCACTTAAACACTCCAATTGAACTTCAATACCTTCACCTACAGATTTACTACGCAAAGTAGTAAACATAAATTCGATATCAAACATCGTGAATGACTTTATATCAATTGGTGTTTCTACACAAGCCTTAATAATATCAGTCACAGCTCTTTCAATTGCTATTTCGCTTTCAGATTCTAATGCAATTAATAAAATCTTTTCTTCTTTGACCACATATGGTCTGTATATAATACTTTGCCCTGTTGAGGGCACAATCATATCATACTTTGGGGTTGCTATAATTGGCAACATATCATTATATCTCCATTGTTATAATTAAAATACACGCTTAAATATATCTAGCGTATTCGCTCCTATCTGTAACATCTTATTTGATAGATCTTCCCATCCATCTGTTAAACTTAATGATTCGAAATTATCATATTCAAACGTAACACTTACTGATGTTAGTCCATCTGCTCCTTCAGATAAATCAATTTGACTTACCGTAATTGGATATGCATTTGTAAGTTTAATTGTATATCCTGGAATAACATCATTTGATGGCGACAGCTGTTGTATGAGTACATCAGTACAATAGTCTTGTTTATAAAATGCCTTATAGTGTCTACCTGATGTATCAATAATCATTTCTTGCCACATATCAAAATACTTTTTAATATAGTAATCATTCGTTAATAAGAATGACATACTAACTTCATCTGTTGCAGCGGAATAAGGTTTTTTAGACATGTGGTGGTTATGCATAGCTTCTTGTGTGAGTATACGTTTACCTGGCATCATTGCTGTTTGACATAATAAAAACATATCTCTCGGATCAGTAATAAAGTCTGCTATATTTACACCATCACCTGAAATTAAATTACTCAAGAGAGTTGCGGGATTATATCCTAATAAACTGTTTATAGACTTTGATGGATGAGTTATATAAACTGCGTATCTATTTCCACGTGCTAAACCACCTCTACGGTTAATTGTAGACTTCATTGTATCGATACTTACCGGTAATGCCATTAGTATTTTCTCCTTGATTGACCCCAAATATATCTTTGACTCTTCTTCCTAAACGCAGCTGTTTGTAAAAATATTGCTATATTCCATTCTGATGAATTAACCTTCATAACATTTGATGTTACATTAGGTGTCAAATAATGTTTGTAGCATGGTGCAAAATACTTATACTTACTCGTAGCCTTTAACAATTTATACGTTATTTTAAATTTAGTTGAATCATCAAACTTTTGATTATTCGTTACATCATTTAATTTGTCTAAGAAGATAGCACGAACTTTAGGTGGTAAGTAATGCAAGTTTAATGCATGGAATCCACCTGGTGCTTTACCTACAATAACAGCTAAAGGAAATGTGTCATAGTAAGGTAAAGTCTTTTTAAGCTTTGGATCATATGTGTACATTACCATATCACCAGCTTTTATACGTGTCTTCTTTAGTCTATCATCTTTTAAAACATTAGGCCCTAACTTACCAAGCTTCTTTACGTTCTTTGCAAACCATACTTCGGCTTCTTTAGTTCTTGCCTGTATTCCTTTACGAAATGCTTCTGATTCTAACTTGTCAAACAAACTAGCCACTAAAAGTCTCCATTAATTGAGGTCCGAATACTACCATGATATATGCTATAATACCCATAGCTGCTATACCACCCAGTAAAAACTTTATTTTAAAATCATCTACCATCATTTTAAATCCTATTATTTCGTTCCCCAATATTCTTAGAGATATTTCTAGTTTACCATCACTTTGATCTTCTTCTTTCATAACTATATTTATACCTTTTTACCAAGTGTTTTCCATATTCTTCTACCAGTTTTAGTTTTGCTTGCTTTAAACCCTAAGGTCATTGTCTTAATACCCATTGCCTCTAATTCTTTCTCGGTCCAAATATAAAACTTATACCCACGGTTTTCACAAAACTTATTTGCATATTCCCATTTAGAAACATTCTTCATGTAGGTTAATGCTTCATTAAGCTTTTTACGTTTAGGTGGTTTTGTTTGTGATGATGGTTTAATTTCAACTAACCAGGTCTCACCCTTTGTAGTTCTTATAGTGAGGTCAACAAAGTATCTATGAGGTTTATTATCTGTTTTACATATATAACCTATAACAGTTTCTTCTGAGTTCCACCATTTAACCCATGATGCATCATCTAAATGACGAAATGCATTGCGTTCCCACAATGATCTATACGTTATTTTGTTTGGGTCACCTTTATACTTATGAAGGTTTTTTGGCTTCCATGATCCAGAATATGTTTTTTTCATACAACTATTTATACAAATCGTTATAAATAAGTAATATACAAACATAAGGAACTATTATGCAAGATCCAGCAGAAGATCACAGACACCAACGTGGTAGGGAAATAGCTGACAAAGCTAGAGGATTTTCTTTCCAATCTTGGAAATACCCATCAACAGTTGGTAGTGATACCTATCAAGATGATATAAGCTTTAACAGTCATGAAACTAGTGAGTACGCTAAACAGCGTATGAATAATCTTTCTCAATTAACTAATGAACCATATATGATGTTTGAGTTCATGAAAGTTGATGGTACACCAAATAAAAATAAAAATACCTTTGCACAACAAGGTAAAAAAGGATTTAATTGGACTGCGGGATTTCTTAAAAGTAACTCAGCTGCAGTAATAGGAAGGGCAGCTGACGTTTTGAACCAAGATAATACTATCGGTCGTGGAACAAACAGAGAAAATGCAATTATGGAATCTGCTGGTGGTGCAAATTCCGCAGCAGTAAATAACAGTATTACTAATGGTAAAGCATTCGAAGCTTCAAAAGGATTAATCGAAGCTTATACAACTCCAGTAAGAAGAACATATACAGGTTCTATTTGTTTGTATATGCCAACTGGAATTGAGATATCTGACGGTGTAACATATAACGAGGACACAAGACAATTTGCTGCTGGCTTAAATGAAATGATAGCTGGTGGAGGTGCAGATGTTTTTAATAATAAAGCAGTGTTGGCTAGTACACAAGCAATTTCAGTATATGGTGCAGGTGCAGGTAAAATAGCTGGAGGCGGTATGTTAGGTGCTTTAGCTGGTTATGGTGTTGGTGATATTATCGCAACTGAAATGCAAAGATCTACCGGTGCACTATTAAATAAAAACGAATTTGCAGCTTACGCTTCAACACCATTAAGATCATTTACTTTTAATTGGACTATACTACCTGATTCAGAACAAGAATCTGATCAAGCAACAGGATTAATTAAATTCTTAAGAGAGTCTATGCATGCCACAAAAAATGATCAGGTCACAATCACAGTTCCTGATCACTGTATAGTATCATTCCATGGTTCAAAAGACATGATTCAATTACCTCCTGTTGTTGTAGAGAATGTTGGTGTTACATATAATCCAAATAATTCTTCATTCTTTAGAAAGAATAATTCACCAGTAGAAATTGGATTAACTGTAACACTCAAAGAACTTAGTCCATTATATAGAGATGATGTCAAGGCAGGGTATTAAATATGTATTTTAAAAATATAGCAAGTGTTCCAATAGATATAGATGCATCTGGCAATTTAGACTTAATGAAAAATCTGACAGCTAAAGCAAAGGTTTCGGATGCATTAATTAATAATATAGGTTATTACGAAACAGTAGAAGTTATAGACGGCGAAAGACCAGATCATTTAAGCCAACGTTTATACGGTACTGATGACTTCCATTGGACATTCTTATTACTTAATCCACAAATAAAAAATATATGGGATGACTGGCCAATGAGCTCAGGTCAGCTTGTAGAATACTGTATTAACAAATATCAATACTTAGCTGCAGATACTAATGAAACATTAGTAGATAAATTTATTTTAGGTGAAACAGTTACCGGTAGTGTGAGTAGTGCAACAGGAATTATAAAAGAGATTCATGTTAATATGGGATATCTTGTTATTGAAAAAACAAGTGGTACTTTTGTTGAAGCTGGTGAAACCCTACAAGGCGGTAATTCTTCTGACTCAGTTGCTTGTGAATTTATTAAGAGTCAAGCTTATGCGCCTCATCATCATGTTGATGATTCTAGTGGAGAATGGGTAAAACGTCGAAATGCTGGAACTACCGCATATACATACATCGATTATGAGTCGGCTGTAACTGAACAAAACAGGCAACTTAAAGTAATTAAGCCTGAACACATGACAGCGGTATCTACACAGTTTATTAAAGTAATGCAAAATGCTTAATCTAGATAGTATAAAAATTGAAGTACGTAAAATAGATATTAGCGGATTTGTTAATGGATTAACTTTATATGAAAGTATATTCGGTATGATGCAAGGACAGATTGCTGTTCAGGATTCAACTAACTTCTTTGATAATTTTATAGGTACAGAATTAGCTCCTGTTGATATCAGTTTTTCATATTTAAAGCAAGAATATACAGCAAGCTTTTATATGGATGGAATAACTGATATGAAATTAAATACAGAAAAAAAGAATTACACTATCCATTTAAAATCTATACATGTACCTAACTTTGCTAATACCGTAAATTCAGTATATAATGGAACATCGGCTGAAATTATTGCTAAAATATTTGCAGATGTAAGTGCTTCAGAAAATAAAATGGCTGTTGATTCAAAAACAGCAACTAGCGGCAGATATATTGCACCAAACATTCCTGCAAAAGATTGTTTTAAAACACTTGTAGCAAATGCATATTGCATAGATCAGTCTGGGTTATTTATGTATGAAAGATTAGTTGATGAAAATACTATAAGGTTAACTTCTTTACATGATATGGTTAATAATGCATTTATTGATAATCAAGGAACACCGGTTTCTATTAAGCAAGGTATATCGGATATGAGAGAAGTTCAAATAAATCCTATGGCAGTTTTAGGAACAGCAGAAGATTTCTTAATGAAAGAATACAGTATGGATTTTGTTCAAAAAATAGAAGATGGATTATTTGGTGAAGCAATTAATGAAATTAATTTAGATGAAACACAGAAGATAGAGAATACTACAAAAGAAGTAACATCGGTACCTAAAACAAAATTTAAGCTAAGCGGTAAATTATATGATGAGAATGTAAAAAGCGTATTAGCTAATAGAGGTGATGTGGCATCGGGCACAATTATTAACACTACAGTACGAGCATTTAATACTATGATGAATGTATCTGCTATGTCAGCCTTGCCTGGTTTAGGAGTTGGAATGACTGTTGAATGTAAACTAAGTAGTAATGTAGAACAAGGTACTCGTCGACACGATGGCAAATGGCTAGTTAAACATATACAACATGACTTTACACAAAAAGGCGGAGAATATAGTTACCATCAATCGTTAGGACTAGTGAGAGAATAATGTATAATCAAATAAAATTTGGAACAGTTGTTGATATTAATGATCCTGAAAAGTTAGGTAGGGTAAAGGTTAATGTATATGGACTTCATGACAATATAGACTCTGTAGATCTTGCGTGGAGTATGGTTATGATGCCAGGAAATACTCCAGCTAAAAGCGGTGTAGGTTCATCAGTAAACTTATTGGTTGGTACATTAGTAGCAGGTGTGTGCATGGATAGAGCTATGCAAGAATTTTTAGTCTTGGGAACTTTGCCTACAAAAACTGATGGAACAGAAGATAATAATGTAAGAGTAAGAGCTGAAGCTGATCCTAATGCAGATGAAGAGATTGGATCATATCAACCACCAAGTACATATGCACCAGAATATCCATACAATAATGTTATGGAAACAGAGAGTGGTCATGTCAAAGAATATGATGACACTCCAGGTGTAGAACGAATAACGGAGAGACATAAGAGTGGCACTCAATATGAGATAGCTGCTAATGGTTCTAAAACAGAAAGAATTGTAAGAGACAATTATCGATTAGTTGTAGGTCATGACACACTTGAAGTATACGGTGATGTACGTATTATAGTAAGTGGTAATGCTGATGTTGCTGTAGCAGGTAATATGAATACTGCAGTTGCTGGTAATATTGATGCGGTATCAACTACTGGAAATATAACTACTACATCTACAGAAGGAGATATAACAGTAACGACAACTGATACAACTAAGAAGATAACATTGGCTGGTAATGTAGACATCACTGAAAATTTAACTGTAGCGAAGAACGTTACCGTAACTGGTACAACTACTACAAGTGAAAATTTATTATTAGACTCACACAAACACGGTGAAAACAATACGCCAACTAACTTAACTGATGGTCCTCAAAACGGATAAATAGATATATGGCACAGATAGCACGACAAGAAACGTATAAAGATGCAGATTTTACTTTTAAGGAAAATCCTAATACAAATGACGTTGCAATAAAGAAAAACAACGAAGCTGTAAAGCAAAGCGTATTAAATATACTTCGTACGAATCATGGCGAACGCCCATTTAATTATTTTTTTGGCGCAAACTTAAGATCATATCTATTTGAGAATATGACAAATATAACAGCAGCACAAATGGCAACGTCTGTTAACAATTCTTTAAGAAACCATGAGCCGAGAATAGAAGTACTTAATACTAATATACAGGCAAGAGCCGATGAAAACGAAGTATTAATAACAGTAACCGGAAGAGTTTTATCTAGTAATGAAGTATTAGATATTTCAACCACAATAGAGAGATTACGATAATGGCAATAGAACGCAGAATATCAGCAAGTGAATTAGATTTTGATCAATTAAAATCTAACTTAATCGCATACATGAAGGCAACAGATACTACCTTCAGTGACTATAACTATGAAGGCTCTGCAATGAATACAATCATTGATGTACTATCATATGTTACTCACGTGAATTCAATGAATGCTAACTTTGCTTTGAATGAAACATTTCTTGATACATCTCAACTAAGATCTTCTGTTGTATCACATGCCAAACTATTAGGTTATACACCAAGATCTATTTCTCCATCTGTTGCTTATATTGATATGACTATGGCAAAGGGAAATGCTACACCATTGTGGAATCATGATGGCACTAATACAGCATTGCCATTAACTATGGCAAGAGGCACAGCGTTTAATACTACTATCGATGGGGTTAATTACCCCATGTTTGCTTCAGACACTACAACAATTAACTATGATGCAACAAACGGATGGAAGTTCTCTAATATTAAAATAGAACAAGGTACATTATCATCTATAACTTACACATATCAGAATAATACATTTGAATCATATATTATTCCTGTTAATAATGTAAATACTGCTTCGATTAAAGTTAATGTAATAGATTCAGGTGCAACAGATGCATCTAAAGTTTATGCTTTAAATACAAACATGGTTACATTAGATGGCACATCAGAAGTATATTTCTTAGAAGAAGGAAGAGATGGATACTATGAAATTAAGTTTGGTGATAATATTATCGGTAAGAGACCAGGCAATGGTAATACAATTACTGTAGAATATGCATCAATTCCATCAGGTACTCATGTAAATGGAGCTACTACATTTACTATGACTGATTCACTTAATGGTAATAGTGATGAAACAATCACGCTTGTTACTAGAGCTACTGGTGGTGCTTCAAGAGAATCACTAGAAGCAATTAAGTTTAATGCACCTCTTGCTCACATATCACAAAACAGGGCTGTAACACCTGATGACTATAAAGCTATTATCAAAAGTGAATTCGCTGATTTAGAAGCTGTTGCTGTATGGGGTGGAGAAGATAATGATGTACCAGATTATGGTAAGGTTTATGTATCGATTAAACCATTATCAGCTGAAGTATTAACCGATGAGCAAAAAACAACAATTAAGAATCAGATTCTTAAACCAAAGAATGTTGTAAGTATCACACCAGTACTTGTTGACCCTGAATATACATACATTGATTTAGAAGTTTTCTTTAAGTTTAATCCTAACAAAGCTACAGTAACTGCATCTGGTCTTGCAACTTCAATAAGGAATACACTCGTGGCATATAACGACGATACACTCAAGAGCTTTAATGGTGTTTACAGAGATTCAAATGTTGGTAAAAAGATTGATGATACAAATGTTGCTATCGTGTCTAATATCACTCGTGTGAAAATGACAAAGAAAATTACACCAGTTCTTGGTACAGCAACCAAATACACACTTAAGTTTAATCAAGCGTTAACTGATATCGATGCTACTACATCATCTACAGGTTCTTATGTGACATCAACTGTGTTTACATTTAATAGCATTGACTGTAGACTTAAAGATTATTATGATAGTTCAAGTGATACACGAATTATTCAAATTGTAGATACAGATAATTTAGTGCAAAGTGCAAATGTTGGTGATGTAAATGAGGAGGCTGGAACAGTAACTCTTAATGCATTTAATCCAACCGCATTACCTACTGGTTCAACTACAATCGACGTGACGGTTAAACCAGCATCATCTGATGTATCACCAACAAGGAATGAATTATTAACGATAAATACATCAACTGCAGTAATTTCAGGTGAAGTAGATACAATGGAAACTGGCGGTACAACGGCTGGCATCGATTATACAACGGTAAGTAACTAATGGCAACACTTGGTAAATATAATATATCATCATACATAGATGAACTAGTACCTGATCATGTAGAATCTACATATCCTGACCTAGTTAATTTTCTTAAAACATATGCATTATATTTAGAGCGTCAGAATAAATCTGGATTCTATCTTAACTCATTAGACATACAAAGAGATATCGATCACGTAGAAGAGAATCTACTTACTGAGTTACAGAATGAAATCGGTATTGCAATACCAAGAGACTTTGCCACAAATCCAAGGATGTTCTATAAGAGACTTGTTGAATTCTATAAGTCACGTGGTACACCTGAATCTATTACATCGTTCTTTAGAATGATTTATGATGATGATGTAGAAACATATTTCCCATATGTAGATATGCTTACACCATCTAATGGACAGTGGACTGATCAAGCAGCTGCTATTCAGGCTGATAGAACTCAATTTACACCTACGAATACAATTACAATATCAGGCACACCTACTGTAGTAAGTGGAAGCAATGATGAAGGTAATAACTTATTACTTGATGATGATGTGGTATTTGTTAATAACGATTATAAAACTCCAGGCACAGATTATACTGAAGAGGTATATTCACAAGTTGGTGGGTTTGGTGGAGATAAAACCTTATATAGATTAAATTTTACAAATGCATTATCAAACGGCGATGTTGTAAGAACATATCCAAAGGGTTTGTTTACAAATAATGATGGATTCTTATCAGATAAAAAATATATACAAGACTCTTATTATTATCAACAGTTCTCGTATGTTCTAAAGACTGGTAAGAACATTGCTGATTGGAAAAATTCATTTACAAGATTAGTACATCCAGCCGGATTTAAGTTCTTTGGTGAGATTGTTATCTTAGTGAAGCTACTTACATCATCGAACACACAAGCGCAGTATGGTTGGCTAGACCCAGCTGGAGCAATTAACTTTAACATAGGTGCATTCCAAGTTGGACCAGCACAATTTAATAGTCACGTATTAGAGAAATCGTATACGCATTTTGCACGAGGAAGTTCAGAACTCAGCATTATAGGTATGCAAAACCATTGGGATAATATGAAGTTTAGATATTTAGGTCCAAACTCAGATTTCGCTCATTGGACACTGCAAGATAGTATAAATAACAATATAAGTACACAATTCGGTATGGGTGGAAACAACTCACTCGTTATAACATAAAAGAGGAAATAAAATGGCAGCAATAATCACAAGTAAATTCAGACTGGATACAACGAATAAGTTCGTTAATAGTCTAAGTGATAATCAATTCTACATGGCCCTGGGACGGCCAAACGCATGGGCAGATGATACTGTTCCGGCAACCCCATATGAAAATGACTATACATCACACACTTTATGGGAAAACCTGTTCGCCATGAAGAGAGTAGATGCTGCAGACATTATTCATTGCGCACCAAGAAATCTATGGGTTTCTGGTACTACATATGTAGAGTATGATGATCAAGATACAAATATAGAAAGCAAAGCATATTTTGTTATTTCAGCAAATAACAATGTGTATATGTGCTTAAAGGCAGGAAGCGGAGCTTCTACTACTAACCCGGATACGACAGGTGTTCAAACATCTGGTGTTATTAATCATAGTGGATCAGATGGTTATATATGGAAATACATGTATACAATCCCAACAGCTGATGTAACTAAATTCTTAACAACATCATTTATACCAGTAAGACATATTAAAGAAGCACCAGCAGGTGGATCTGATACTGCATTGACTAATCAATGGTCAGTACAAGGTAATGCTGTTGATGGTGCAATCTATAATATGAAGATTACAACAGCAGGAACTGGATATACTTCAGCACCTACATTAGCAATTGTTGGTGATGGTACAGGTGCTACGGCTACAGCAACAGTATCTGGTGGTGCTATCACAGGTATTACAATGACCGCTGTTGGTTCAGGATATACTCACGCTACTGTAACAGTAACTGGTGGTTCAGGTTCAAACGGTGCAATCAGACCAGTCATTGGACCAGTTGGCGGATTTGGAGCAGATCCTACAAATGATTTAAGAGCACATTATGTTACAATCAATACTGTATTTACTGGTGATGAGTCTGGTTCAATTCCTGATTCAAACGACTTTAGACAAATAGGAGTTGTAAAGAATCCGATTAAGAGTGGATCAACTGCATCAGTAGCAATTTCAACTGCTAATTCAATGGTTGTAGGTAGATTTTATAAGATTTTAACAATGGGTAACTCTACTGATGCACATTGGGCAACTGCTGGCGCATCTGCTAACCCAGTTGTCGGTGAGGTATTTAAAGCCATTGCTACTGCATCAACTGGTACAGGCACAATTGCTGCAGTTGCAGAAGCAAGTGCGTATAATACATGTAAGAGCTTGACAGTTGCTACTGGTGATACATTCCCAGCAGATCAAATGATTGAAGGTACAGTGACAGGTGCAAAAGCAATGGTTGTAGAATATGATGCAACAAATGGTATTATATACTATGTGCAAAACGAAACTACCGGATTTGGTACGTTTAACGCATCAACAGATAACATCCGCGATC
>Ga0257114_1002497_pt1 | contig 12258 bp, 15 predicted proteins | sample SI112_10mmetaG_FD_190149 | JGI IMG/M metagenome (GOLD analysis project Ga0257114, IMG submission 190149) | Marine microbial communities from Saanich Inlet, British Columbia, Canada - SI112_10m | ecosystem: Environmental > Aquatic > Marine > Inlet | place: Canada: British Columbia | collected... | reverse complement strand
ATATCAATATGCAATTTGTAATTAATTATAATATTTTACAATATACTTAATTTAAGATCATTTGTAATTAATTATAATATTTTACAATATATCAATATGCAATTTGTAATTAATTATAATATTTTACAATATACTTAATTTAAGATCATTTGTAATTAATTATAATATTTTACAATATATCAATATGCAATTTGTAATTAATTATAATATTTTACTATATATCAATATGCAATTTGTAATTAATTATAATATTTTACTATATATCAATATGCAATTTGTAATTAATTATAATATTTTACAATATATTAACTTTTATCAATATTATTATGAATATTCTTAAAAAGCTCTGCACGTTCAATATTATGTGCATTAATATGTTGTAATACTTCATTATATTTCATCCATTTAATAGCTCTAATTTCTCTAACCTGTTGCATACATTGTTTGTTAAACTTAGGAATATTATGATCACCAGTAAATTCCGCAATATAATATGTATGTTTATACATAACTTTGTTTGTTCCAAAAAAAATTTCATGATATGGAGAATTATAATCATCAATATGAATTGAATCTGTCTTATATTGAGTTTCTTCTGTAAATTCACGTAAAGCACAATCAATATCAGTTTCATTTTGTTTCTTACGACCTTTAGGAAATCCCCATTCAGGTTCAATAATACTTTTTTTGTTATTATTTAAAATATTTTTTAAAATATTATTTTGTAATAAAATATCAAAATTAGTCTTGGCATCAACATATTCTTTTGTATTTTTATTATTCGTTTGAAACCATATTTTTTCCCAAATGATATCAAAATTATCACAATTTAAAATATTTTGTTCTTCTACTGTCATAGATTGTATTAATGTATTTATTTTTGAAAAATCCATTGATTTATAATTACCTTTTATAAATTCCATAAAAGATAAACTATTCTTTCGTTGTATCATTAAATAATGTATTTCATTAGCAATTACTGTAAAACAAATTATACCATAACTACTAATTGGATGAGGACAATCTCTATAAGTATGTCCCATACTATTACAATTTTTACAGATTATTTTAGACATAATATATTATAATTATTTCATTTTATATAGTAAAATGGAACCAAAAAATTGGGGTAAATTTGGATGGGGGTTTATGCATAACATTGCTCTAGGATATCCTGAAGATTTAACATATATGAAAAAAGAACAATATCGTAAGTTTTTTGAAGTAATTGGTGATGTTTTACCTTGTTTAGATTGTCAAGAACATTATAAAGATATGATAATAAACAATCCTCCTATTTTGGTAAATAAAGATACTTTATTTAAATGGACAGTAGATATTCATAATAAAGTAAATGAAAGATTAAAAAAGAAAATAGTATCATATGAAGAGGCTTATAATATTTGGACAAAAACAAATATTATTGAACAAAAAAAAGAATTAAGTTCAAATACTAAGTTATATTATTTAACATTAATATTCTTTCTTATATTATTAGTTTGTGTTTTAATTATATTATATTTTTATACTCCAGAGAACTCACAACCTTGAAATCCTTCTATATTATTTGTGAATTTATCTTTTTTAACTTTAAATTTCTCTTTTTTAGCTTTATTTCTAAATGATTCTATACCCATAAAGCCACCCATATCATCACTCATACCTCCCATTTGATTCATACCTCCCATTTGATTCATACCTTGATCCATACCTTGATTCATACCTTGATTCATACCTTGAATATCCTTTTGCATTGTCATATCACTTTCAGTCGGCATTTCAACTTTGGGTTTAACTACCTCTGTAGCATCTTTATTTACTAAATTTTTCGCAATTTTATTTGATTCAACTTCATTAATAACAGGTTTAGTAGATTTTGTAGTAGCAACATTATAAGTTAACATTGATGAAATGGAAGAAAATACAACAATTACACAAATAATGATAATTATAGCAGCAATAACCCAACCCCACCACCAACATAAACTATTTTCCATTGTTTTACCAGCAACACAAGTAAGATCAAATAAACCTAAAATAATGGAAGGAATACTAAATAAAATAACACTTCCAATTAACATAAATCTTTCACTTAAAGAAAAATCATTTTCATTAAAAAGTACTGATAATATTATAGCGATCATAGCAATTAATATCGCAATTGCCGCATATTGCGATTGAGGGGTTCCAGTGAGTAGTTTAGAAATATTTTTGGTAATTTCCATCTTATATGTTTAAATAATTATGAGAAAAAAAGATATAAAAGATTGTTAAGAAAATAATTTATGGGGATTCCTTTTTATTATTCTGATTTAATTAAGAAATATCCTGATATTATTCAGAATCCAAAAAATGTTAATATTTTATTTTTTGACTATAATGGACTAATACATCCAATTGCTCACGAAACTATATGTAAAGGTAAAACAGAAAATGAATTCTTTCATTTATTATGGAAAAAAACATTAGATTTGGTAGAAATAATTAAACCAACAAAATATATAATTAATATTGATGGTGTTGCACCTTTAGCTAAAATAAATCAACAAAGAAAACGTAGATATATATCTACAAATAATTATAATTGGGATACAAATGCTATAACTTGTGGAACACCATTTATGGATAATTTAAATAAATATATTAAAACACGATGTGTTAATATTGATACAATGTATAATAATGGTGAAGGTGAACATAAAATAATGGATTATATCCATTATGATCCTGAACCAAATAATATATATTTAATTCACGGTTTAGATGCTGATCTTATATTATTATCACTAATGAGCAATAAATCTGATAATATTTATTTAATGCGAGAACAAAATAATAATACAATAAGTTATATTAGTATAAAAAAAATTAAAGAATATATTGAATTAGAATGGTCATATATTTTTCATAAAAATGCAGATATTATTAAATCTTATTGTGTAATGTTATCTATAATGGGAAATGATTTTATACCACACCCTATTAGTCTTAAAATATCAAATAATGGTATAAATACATTAAAATCTGTAAGTAAAAATACGTGTTTAATATCAAAAGATGATCCGATAAATATTAATAAAACAGATTTACAATTAATATTTAAGAATCTTATTTATTATGAAGATAAATTTATGATAAATGAACCGAAAAATTGGAGAAAGAATTATTATAAAAACGAAGTTTATATTGAAAATATATCAGAAGCGTGTAAATATTATATTGATGGTATATTTTGGACATATAATTATTATAATAAAAATATAAATAAAATAGATCATAGTTGGTATTATCCTTATTTAGGTTGCCCAACTATATCAGATATTGCAAATTATTTATCTACATATGTATATAAACCAAATTATGATAATACTTTTATTAATTCAAGAGAACAATTATTAATTGTTATACCTAAAACAAGTATTAATGTTTTACCGAAAGATCTACATAAATATATGTTAGATCCAACATTTGGATTAGAATATATGTTTGTTGCAGATTTTAAATTAATTAAATATCTTAAAAAACACGAATGGGAATATGTTCCTTATTTACCATTAATCGATATACAATATATACGATCTATTTTTGATGAGCTAAAAGCTTATTAATTAACTCTGGTTTATTTCCTTCAACCGAAATACCAAAATTACCGCAATGTTCTTTTAATTGTTCAACAGACATTTTAGCTAATTTAGATTTAGTAAATACATTATCATCTACTGAAGGTGTTAATATATCATTAATTTCGGTTATAATAGGTTCAGTAGTATCTGTATGTTCTTGAATAGTATTTTCAATAATATCAATAGGTTGTTCTTCAACAACTTGAATAGATTCAGACTGTTGTTGTTTATTATCAAAAACTTTCATAAACATATCTTCTGCAAAATTATTTGCTGTATTTTCTTTATTTTTATATAATAATTGTGTTGCAAATGTTGTTTCTAATTTATAAAAAGAACTCTCAAGTTGTGCTATTTTTTTCCATAAATATATTATAGCAACATAAATAATGGCAAATACAATAATATAAAAAACTAGATCTAATCGATTAAGAATGCTACTTAATGATATCATTTATCATCAACATTAGATAATCTATTTTTCATTTTAATCGCACTCTTGATTAATTCTTCTGGAAACATTTCACGTCCTAATAACTCTAATGCTATACATTGTTTAGACTCTTTATTTTTTATTCTATATGGAAATTTAAAATTATATTCGCTTTCTTCTATTGCTTCCATTGATAAATTAGTAAAATTATTTTTATAAGTATAACCTAAATCTATTAAAGAATGATAATGAGTTGTCACTATTAATTTAGCATTTTTAAAATTGTTATTAATATATTCACATACTGCATATGCTGTAGATTGTCCTTCAATAGGTGGCGTTGAATGCATCGGTTCATCCATTACAAATAATATATTTTGATCTTTATTCTTTTTTGCTTTATCTAATAAATCATAACAATATTTTACCTCAGTCTCAAAATAAGATCTCGTTCCTACTTCATCTGATACTCTCATAAATGTTTGAATTATATGGTATGTATTTGTTACCATCTTATTAGCCATAGCAATACCAATTGTTTGTGATAAAATAATATTTAAAACAATATTTTTAACATAAGTAGTTTTTCCACCCGCATTTGGTCCTGTTATTATTAAATGATTCTTTAAATAAGCTGGATTACATACTTGATCTTCATTTAATAATGGTGATCGCATACCAACAATTTTTGTATTACTAGTAGAATTATAATCAACTTTACACCAATTATCATTATGATATAATTTAGATATTACATTTGCAATATCCATATAATTAATACATTCCATTATTTGTTTCATTCGTAATCTATAATTAGAAGTATTTGTCCAAAAACTATAAACATCTGTAAGATCACCATTAATAATGAAAGATTTATCATAATATATATCATTTAATTTCCAATATTCATCAGGTATATTTTCAAATAATTTAGAACAAATAGTAATAAAAGATTTAACATTAGATATTTTAGTTGAAAGATCATTACGTAATTTATGTAAATAATATGAATAATCTACCATTTGCCATAATCCAAATATATATAATGAAAAATAAATTAATATCGTAATCCATTTTACTAAAGAATATTTAATATCCGAATATGATGCAGACATTATAGCTTTTAAAGATTTCCATAATATACTAACATATTTAAATAATGAAAAATCAATTTTTAAAACTTGTTTAATATAATAATATGGACCTAATATTATACTCACAGGTGATATAAATTGCATTAAAGGAACCGAATATACTTTATATAAATGAAATAACTCCAATGTTGGATATGTTAAATTAATTGGAAAACTATACCAATTATTAGGAAATAAAGCACTTAAAAATTCATTATCAGAATTAACATCTTTACAATTTAAATTAATAAAATATAAAACATCTTCCTCTAAATTCTTTAAATGATTTAATTGTATTGTTATATCAGGCATATTAAGTAAATTCTGTCTTTTACGTAATTCTTCAATGTTATATATTGGTTTTCGTATGATATCAACCATTAATTGTTTTGAATTATCAAGTATAGTATATTTTTTCATAAAATCATCAATTAATGTATCATTATAAACATCTTCGCTAACTGATGTAGTCATTATATATATATATATAAACGTATTATATATAATATATTAATATATACACAGTATGAATTATATAGTTATTTTTATAAAAAATACAATTTATAAATTAAATAAACAACCTTTTGAAACAGATTCTGATGCTCACGAAAGACTTTGGTGGATGATAAATAATAATAAAGATTTGAATAATTCTAAAGATATTAGTGATTCCATAAAGGTAATTAATATTAAAAAAGGAATGTCCTATTATAATAAATGATTACAGAATCTAAACCTCTTAAATTAGAATATGTTATTATTATATTTTTATTAATAATAGCAATAGTTTTATTATTTTATAAAAGTGTAGAACCAGAAAAAACTAATAATAAACCCAAAAATGATCCTAAATCTATTTTTAAAAAAGATAATACTACACCTGTCAAAATTAAACCTACAAATAATGTTAAGTTTTATGATGTTAGAATGTCGCAAATATCAAATGATATTAATATTGTAAGAAATCAAAATCCAACTACAGAATTATTATCGCAATATCAACCCGCAAGAGAAGACATACCTACCGATAATATATTCTGTAATAGCCAAAATGGTAAAATACAAAATAAACCATTACGATTTAATATATAAAGATTATATATTAATATTAATTATTATTATATATACTGTAATGCACTTAGGTATTATATCATTTTGTGGTAGAATTGCTTATAATATTAAATCAAATGATGTTAAAAGTGATATATTAGAAGAAATTGATTCTAAATATAATATAAAAATTATACAAAAACATTTTTTTCGTTTAACAAATGAGAGTGTTCCTCATATTACAGCAACACCACACGTTGTTACAATTAGATCAAATGGAAATCCTTATTTTTTATACTTTACTAGATATGATGATAAAGAAATAATTTATTTTATTGATAAAAAAATACATCCTACATATCAATTACCAAGAATTATCATTGTTAAAGGATTATTTGATGAAAATATTTTTAATGGAACTTTAATTGATGGAGAAATGGTATGTTGTTATAATTCAAAATGGGTTTTCTTAATTTCTGATATTATTGCATATAAAGGTGAACATTTAATTAAATTTCAATTACCTGAAAGATTAACAATCTTAAATAATATGTTAGATAATGAATATACACCTGATAATCCAATGGATATATGTAAATATCGTATTAAACCATATTATAATTTATGTGTTGATACTTTAAATAAAATTCAAAGTTTTGAATTTCCATTTTCTGTTAGAGGAATATACTTTTGGGCTTACAATTTCAAATACAAACCCAAATTAATGAATATTGATGATAATGTTATACAAAATGTATCTATTAAAACAAAAGATAATAATGAATTTACTTTTAAAAATGAAAATATTAAATCTGTAATTAAAACAGATTTACCCGATGTATATAAAGTAAAAGAAGATAATACATATTTATCAATACAATCAATTAAAGATAGCCATATGTTACGTAATATATTTAAAGATACTAGTTTAAATTTCAGTAAATCTATTAAATGCAATTATTCTAAAGAATTTGATAAATGGATTCCTATAAGCATTTGTTAATATAATCTTCTATATTTTTTATATTATTATCAATATCACAATTTGATGAATATTTAAAACATAAATAAACTGATTTATCTTTTATACATAATGATAAACGATTATTTATTTTTAATTCCTCTATCATATAACTTTCTTTATATGATATCTTATTAACACAAGGAAATATATATGTTGGTTGCTTGCTATCATTATACATTAATGTTGTATAATTATCCGTTTCATCCATATCCATTAATTCGTGTTTAAATAAACATTGATTATCATTTGATATTTCATATATATATTCCAAATTATTAAACCAATAACTTGTAAAATTACGATTTAGAAATTTATGTGATTTACGAATCACATTAATATCCTTTGGACTTTTTAAAATTATATAAATTATATTTATATTATCATTTAATTTATTTTTAAACATTATATTATAATATATCAATATAGTGTTTATATAAAAAAAAATATATTTATTTTTAAACAGTTGCTTGTTTAAAAGGCTTAATATGAGGATTCAAAAGCCTTTGCATATGAAAAAATGTAACCTCATCCCCATCCTTTACACGTAAAAGCTTCTTCAATGTAGCATCAGGACGAATAATACGACCATTCACCGGATCCTTCAAATTATTTGAACGAACATAATTATTTATTTTCTTTGTTACTTCAGTACGACTCATCTGAGTTCCATGTGCAATCTCCAAAAAATCACACATTTCAGTTGAAATATCAGTTGGTTTTGCAAAACCACTTGGACTCAAACGAGCTTTTTCTTTACGATCACGTTCCTTTTTAAGTATCTTCTCTTTCTTATCATTTTCTTTTTGAACCAATTTAATAAGACTCTTGATCGCTTTAAACTCTTTATCCATATTAGTAATTGCCTCAATCAATTCAGCTAATTTTGAATCCGAATATTCAACCACTTCCACTTTCTTACTTTTAACTTTAGTATCAACTTTAGTATCAACTTTAGTATCAACTGTAGTATCAACTGTAGGCACTTTTGTTACCTTAGTTCCTTTAACATCTTTAGATTTAGACTTCTCAACCTTCTCAGTTTTCTTATTAGCCATATTTTTATATTGATAATTATAAATTGTCTTTATATACTTTTACTTATCATTACACAGTGCGTTAAGAACATTTAAAAACTTTTCATAATCATCTGTATTTATATTTTTTAACTTATTATTACTAGGATTACAAAGAACCATTTTTATTAATAAATCTCCACCATTTAATCCTCTATCTTTTATTTTTAAAACTTTCTTTGACATCCTTTTTACTTTAAAATTTACATTACTCCCATCTATATGCAAAAAAGAATGAGTAAAACCATTATAATAATCAAAATGCGATATTTTCATATTATATATTAAATCAACATTACCATTTTGATGAATTACATTATCATATATATCATCATCTTCAAATTTAAAATCTATTTCTGCTGTTGAACTTAACCCATTAAAACTTCGGGTTATAAATTGTTTTGGAAATTTTGAACAATCAATTGTTGCTTTTGTTGGTATTCCACATAAATTAAATTGCTTTTCTAATTTTCTTTTATGAATTAAATCATAATATGTTATCTTTATTGAAGTCTTAAATATACTCTGAAATGATTGAGATTGAAATAACTTATTCGCCATACCACTAAACATCTTTATATTATCCACACCACCAAACATACTTGCCATACCATCACCACCAAACATACTCGCTATACCATCACCACCAAACATACTTTCCATTCCATCACCACCAAATATATCATCGAATACATCTGAAAAATTATTATCCAATAACCTCTTATAAGCTTCTGATACCTCTTTGAATTGCAATTCTTTCTCTTTCCTTTCATCTTCATCCAAATCTCCTAATTTATCTGGATGTGTCTTCAATGCTATCGTTTTGTATGCTTTCTTTATATCCGCTTCCGTTGCAGATTCATTTAAACCTAAAAGATCTAAACATTGTTGCTTATCCATTTAAACATTTAAATCTATAAAATGTTTATATGAATATATTATATTATGGTGCTAATAATACTATTAATGATCAATTCATTAATACAACCCTCTATAATCAAACTAGAACTTATAAAAATATAAAATATTTTGAAAATAGCCAATACCTTACATTCCCTATTATTAATATACATATATTACAATTCATTAAATCATTAATACAAACTACTACTATTAATAATATTATTCGTAAAATTATTTTATTCAATATTGAACAACTTGATCAAGAATCTATGACCATTTTAAGAATTATACTTGAAAAATATAACAATACTACTGCTTTTATCGCCACTACCACACAAAGATCTAAAATTGATAAACCTATTTTAAGTAGATTTATAGCAATACGAATACCTGTTCATAAAATTGATATAGAAATTACACCTATAACAAAAATTATTACTAAACCTACACTTGCTGATATTAAAAAAATTGTCAAAAAATGCCGTAAATATTCAATTAAAGATATCAGTTTAGAATTATTAAAAATTACACCTTATAAATTACAATTTATTGAACACGCTACAAATATAGAACATCAACATTGTTTTCATAATAATAAAGAACTCGCAATAGAAACATTGTTTTTAGTTTGCTTTTATCCCCCAAAATATGATATAAAAAAAAATAAATAAAAAAATATAAATGTATAATGAACATAAGACTATTATTAATAATATTAATAAACTTGTAAAATATATTGATAAATATGGAAATAATAATGAAAAATATAAATTAAAATCAAATCTTAATATTGTAAATAATAATTTAGAAAAAATGTATAATACTATATTAATCTCTAAACTTTATAAAAATATACTACTTTATACAGTTTATATTTTTTTAATAAAATCCATTATACTATAACTACCCTCCAATATTGCCAAATCATTTTTTACTGTTATATCACTCAAATTGATATGTATCCATCTTTTATAATATGTTTTCGGTATAAAATTCAGTAAAAACAAAGACACTATATTTTTATCAGAACAACCAAATTCCGCATTCTTTATGTCTCCGCGAACTGATTTTGTATATCTTATATATTCAGGATTTATTTTCAATTCTAACAAATTTTCACCATATATTCTCGCATTACTTTCCAATTCTTTTTTCATTTCCTCCGATAAACTAAAATAAGAATAAGATGTTTTACATTGATCTATACCTGTTAATGTTCCCATATCAATAATATTTTTAGGTTTATATTTTTTTATACAATATGATATTCCATCCGCTAAAATTAATCTACCCTCCGCATCCGTATTTGTTATTTCTACTTTTATACCACAATAAGATTTTATTATATCTCCAGGTTTTGTCGCCATATGTGATATACTATTTTGAACTAGTGGAACACATACCACTATATTCTTTTTTGATTTATGCAATGCTAAATCATATAATAAATATAAACCCATCGTTCCACCCGTTTTATCAAGATGCATATTATACATTGCATTTCTTGTTTTTATTGAATAACCACCACTATCAAATGTTACACCCTTCCCAACTATTACCAAATCTGTTCTTTTATTACTTTTATTTCCATTGTATTCTACAATTAACATATGACACGTTAAATTATCTACTGATACAATTAAATTTAATCCTTCTTTTTTTAATTCTTCTGTATTTTTTATTATTACATTCGTATTTTTTATTGGTTTAAATAATTCATTTATATAATTACAATATGTTAAAGGAGTTATTATATTTGCTGGTTGATTTAATAAAGTTCTAAACAAATTTAAAGAAGTATTTTTTAAATTAAACTTATATTTCTTTTGTTCCAAACGCATCCTAATCGCTTTATGATACTTTTTGGGATATTTATTAATATTAACATTACCTTTTATATCCCATAAATCCAAATTATTTATCATTTAATTATATATTATATATATATTACAATACACTTGTAAAATCTATTATATTACAATAATATATATTACAATACACTTGTAAAATCTATTATATTACAATACACTTGTAAAATCTATTAAATAAAAAATAATATATAATTGTAAGATCTATTAAATTACAATAATATATTACAATACACTTGTAAGATCTATTAAATTACAATAATATATTACAATACACTTGTAAGATCTATTAAATAAAAAATAATATACATTTGTAAGATCTATTAAATAAAAAATAATATATAATTGTAAGATCTATTAGATTACAATAATATATTACAATACACTTGTAAGATCTATTAGATTACAATACACTTGTAAGATCTATTAAATTACAATAATATATTACAATACATTTGTAAAATCTATTAGATTACAATAATATATTACAATACACTTGTAAGATCTATTAGATTACAATAATATATTACAATACACTTGTAAGATCTATTAAATTACAATAATATATTACAATACATTTGTAAAATCTATTAGATTACAATAATATATTACAATACAATTGTAAGATCTATTAGATTACAATAATATATTACAATACACTTGTAAGATCTATTAAATTACAATAATATATTACAATACATTTGTAAAATCTATTAGATTACAATAATATATTACAATACAATTGTAAGATCTATTAGATTACAATAATATATTACAATACAATTGTAAGATCTATTAAATAAAAAATAATATATAATTGTAAGATCTATTAGATTACAATAATATATTACAATACACTTGTAAAATCTATTAAATAAAAAATAATATACACTTGTAAGATCTATTAAATAAAAAATAATATATATTACAATACACTTGTAAGATCTATTAGATTACAATAATATAATACAATACACTTGTAAGATCTATTAGATTACAATAATATATTACAATATACTTGTAAGATCTATTAAATAAAAAATAATATATAATTGTAAAATCTATTAGATTACAATAATATATTACAATACACTTGTAAGATCTATTAGATTACAATAATATATTACAATACATTTGCAAAATCTATTAGA
>Ga0257114_1002491_pt1 | contig 12276 bp, 10 predicted proteins | sample SI112_10mmetaG_FD_190149 | JGI IMG/M metagenome (GOLD analysis project Ga0257114, IMG submission 190149) | Marine microbial communities from Saanich Inlet, British Columbia, Canada - SI112_10m | ecosystem: Environmental > Aquatic > Marine > Inlet | place: Canada: British Columbia | collected... | reverse complement strand
AGTATCATATTCTTCTGTGTGATCAATCACATCAGTTTTTGTATTTATAAAACTTACAAGTAATTTACCATTTTCTGTTTTAGAAATATTAGAAGGAATTAAGTATTCCTTAAATTTAGTCCCAGTTTCTTTCATAAGATTAACAACCTTATCTGTACATTGTCTATCAAATCCTCTTAATGCTATAGATCTCATTGCTACTGTTGTATCAAAACCTAAATGAGTTAAAAATCCAGCACATTCGAGTGATATATAAGAAGCACCAACACATAATGTTTTATTAGGTTCATTTTTAAGAAAGAATATATCATCAGATGTAATAGCATATTCTTTAGCACCTGGAATATTATCTGGAATATATGGTCTACCACCAACTGCAATTATAAAATGTTTAGCAGTTAATGTTTTAATCTCATTTTTATGTGTATATTCTACTTCATTTATATTCTTAAATCTAGCATAAGAATTAATGTATTTAACATTAGATGTTTTAAGACCAGTTCTATATGAAAAATTTAATTTACGAATTTGTGTTTTAATATTATTCATTAGTGTTTCCCAGTTATGATTTATATTTTTATTAATATCAAATCCATATTCTTTCGCATCATTATGTATAAGTGAATTAATATTAGCAGCATAATGATATAGTTTTTTAGGAACACAACCAACATTAACACACGTTCCTCCTAATCCCCATTTAGTATTTTGTGTTGATGATTTAACATAATCAAATAAAGCTACTTTAGCACCATATTCAGTTGCTTTTTTAGCTGCTGCTAATCCACCAGAACCACCACCAATAACTATTAAATCATAATCGTATTTATTCATAATATGATATTATAATAAATACTTAAATATATTAATCATCAAATACCTTTTTGAAATTAGTAATTATTGAATTTGTATATTTATCTTCATCTTTAATGTTAATTTTGTTAATAAATGATTCATAATTATCTATGTCATCTTTTTTCATAGAATTTAAGTCTCTAATACTATAACTTTTATTTAATGAACATTTTCTAGATTTTGGTGAGGTTTTAAGTTGTTCTATTTGGTTCTTTAAATTACCTAATGGTATATCTTGTAGATTATTATCATCTAAATTGTTTTCAAATATGGGTTCTAAAATTTTTACATTAACAGATTGTGTATTTTGTAATGGTTGATTGACATTATATGAAGTATCTTCAATTCTATTATTACCTAATACATTATCTTTAATATGGTATTTTTTTAAAATATAATATGGTATTATAGGAGCATTAATAATTAAATTATTAAACTGTTCGGTGATATCTTTAATGCATTCAATATTTGTAATATATATTGATCTATTAGTATTTATTAATAATAAATCAGTATTTATTTTATTTAATAATATCTTGTAATTATTTGATAAATGATAATGGTCTTGTTGATTTTCTGCTATTTTACTTTGTTTATAAAATGCTATTAGCATTGCTAAAAATAATTCAACACATCCAAATATTAATTTTAAATCTTTATTTGGATTTTCATCATCATGATTAATAGTATCAATTAAACCTGATATAAATGAGCCAGCAACAACAATAAATAACATAATATTATTAATAAATTGTAAATGTAAATATGAAACTAAATGTATTTTCGAATTAAATCGACACAATACTTTTATATTTTTAAAAAATTGAGCCTGTCCTGACATATTATTAATTTCATTTAAATTAATATCATCGAAATCACTAAATCTTACTCTAGAAGCCATATCTTATTTTATTAAAATAATATTAAAATCTATTTAAATAATTATTAGGATATAAATATTAATTATATCTAATAATATATTATGATGAGTGGTCATATTATAAAAAAAAATGAACGTGTAAACAGTATAATTCATATAAGTGATATTCATATTAGAACAGGTAATAATGTACAAGCACGTTATAATGAATATTATTATGTATTTGATGATTTAATATTAAAACTAAAAAAACTAAATAATATAAAAAACTCAATAATAATAATAACAGGAGATATATTTCATCATAAAAATCAAATAGAATCTTCTGGTATAGATTTATTTTCGTATATTATAAAACAATTAACTGATTTAACAGAAGTATTTATAATAATGGGAAATCATGATTATAGACAATATAATTCGGAAGAACAAGATTTAATATCTGCTTTAGTAAAAAATTCAAACTATACTAATTTACATTATTTAGATAAAACAGGTATATATATTGTAAATAATATATTAATTGGATTAGTTGCTATAAATGATGTATTAGAAGATGGAGATACATCTGGAATGGTTGAAGTTTTACCTGAATTTCCTGATCCAAATATTGTTGATTTAACTAATATTGATTGTAAAGTAGCTTTATATCATGGAATTATAATAGATGATAATAATAGTTTCTTTAAAGAAAAAGGAAAAGGTATACATGTTGATTGGTTTAAGAAATATGATATAGCATTATTAGGAGATAATCATAAACAACAAGTAAATAATGTTAAAAATATTAAAACTAATGAAATGAATAATGTATATGATATATCTGTAAAGATTAATGAACATCAACCAGTATGGGGATATTCAGGTTCTTTAATACAACAGAATTTTGGAGAAAGTATAAAAAAACATGGATATTTATTTTGGGATATAGAAAATAAAAAAGTAACATCAGTTGATATTAAAAATAATAATGCATATTGTACATTTAATTTTAAAAATGATAAAAAAAATAAAGATAAAGATTGGTTTGGGAACATATCAGAGTTTAATAATTTTATAAATACAAATGAATTACATAATATAAATATTAGATTTTTATCAAATGAGAATTGTATAAATATATCAGATATAACAAATTTATTAGATGAAAAAAAAATAACTTATAATAAGTTTTGTTATAATGAAAATTTAATGAAAAATAATACAAAAAATAATAGTGAAAATGTAGAAAATATAAATACAATTTCAACATATAATTTACCAAATAAATGGTATGAATATATTGAAACAAATGGTGATAAAAATATAATAGGTGAATATGACTGGAAGAATATGTTAAATAATCCAGAAACATTACAAATAGATGCTGATAAAGTACCAGAAATATTAAAAAATAAGGTAGAAGAGAGAAATAAAAAAATTGTAGGTACTATTACAAAATATATAAATTCAATAGATACAGTCGAAAATACAAAAAATAATTTAAAACTAGAATATATAGAATGGAGTTGGATATTATGTTATGAGGATAATTGTTGGTTTAATTTTGAAAATATGGATAATAATGTAAGTTCATTAAAAGGTGATAATGGTCATGGTAAATCTAGTTTTCTTGAAATTATTTGTTTATCATTATTTGGGGAACCCATGCCTTCAAGACACAATAAACAATTATCTTCATCAATTATATGTCAACAAAAACCAAAAAATTCAGCATCTAGAGTAAAGCTTATATTTACACTTGATAATAAAAAATATATGATTACACGTAAATTTAATTATCAAAAGAACATTACAAAACTACAAATGGCAAATGAATTATATTATTTAAATGATAATAATTTAGTAAAACTTAAAAGTGGTAATGCATTAAAAGAGTGGGTTACAATTAATATTGGAAATATTAATACATTTTTAATATCATCTATGTTAACTCAAAATTCAGATAAAGATTTCTTTTCAATGAAATATTCAGATCAAATAAATTTATTAGATAAAGCTTTATCATTAGATGCTATTAATGTATTAGTTGAATTATTAAAACAAACACGATTAGCATATAGTAATATAATAGATGCATTAGATGTACAATATTTAGAAGTAAATTCATCAAATATTGAAGAAATAACAAAAGATAAAGTAGATGAATATTATGAATTAATGAATAATACAAAAAAGGAATTAAAAAATTTACAAGATGCTTCATATAAAAAACTAAGTGAAGTTAATAGTTTAGTAAATATTAAAGATGAAAAACATTTTAACTTAACAAATGATGAAATTAATAATAATATAAATACAATACAATATGTTGAGAAAGATATAGATATAACAAAATTACATAATGAAATTGGTCAGATAACAACAAAATTAGAAGATATAACAGGTAAGATTAAAGATTTAAAGTTAAAATATATTAGTGATAAAGATAAAGATAAATTAAAATTAGATAATGGAACCAATAGGGTTTATAATAGTAGCACTATACTTTGGAAGTTTCATGATGTATATAACATGGAGAGTTATGAAGCACATACAGAATACTTACATAAAAGTAAAGAAGAATTAAATGGAATTAAATTAAAAAATATAGAAGAAGAATTTATCAAATGTAAAGAATATTTTGATATTAATGATAATACTATGAGTATTGAAGAATTAAAAGAAAATAATATTAAATTTAATACTGAATTAAAAGATAAAAATAATAAATTAACTAAACTAAAAATAGAATTAGAGAATTTAATAAATTGTAATAATGTTTATAGTACTAATATAAATAATAATTTAAAACAACAAAAGAATATAACAAAAAAAATTAGCAGTACAACAGAAGAGTGTAATAATAGACTAGAAGAATATAATAAGATGGTAAATAAAATTGATAAGAAAAAAAAATTACTTAATAATAATAAAAAAATTTTAGAATTATTAGAGGATACAAATGAAAAATATATTAAGACTGAAGAAGAAATAAAAGAGTTAGTAAAATCAATAAAAGATATAAAAGATAATGATTATCCATTCAATCCAAATTGTGAATGTTGTAAAGCACAACCATGGAAATTACTATTAATTAATTTTGAGAAAAAATTAGATAAATTTAGAAATGAATTAAAAGAGTTAGATATTATATTTAAAGATAATAATACAACAGCAACATCGTATAATAAAATTAAGAAACAATTAGAAAATAATATAGATAAATTTACAAAATATATTGAAACTTTTACAGAATTACAGAATAAAGAGAAATATTATAATGAACAATTAAAATTATTAGAGAAATATGATGATTATGAAAATAAAATAACAAAATTTGAAAATTTAGAGAAAGATAATAGTATAAAATTAAATAAATTAGAAAAAGAAATAAATACATTATCAAATAATATAACAAAAATAGAAACTAATATTGAAAATGGTAATAAAAATATTAAATTAAAAATGGAATATGATAATTGGTTATTAAGAAAAGAAAATAATGAAAAAGATATTATTTATTACTTTTGGTTTTGTGATAATTTAATAAAAGAATATGAAAATTTAATAAATTCAAATAATGAATTAAACAAACAATTAGAAGACTATAATACAAATATAGATAATATTAAATTAGTAGAATATTGGAAAAATATTTTATATGCTAAACCATTATGGGACGAATATAATGATATAAAAAAAAGTTTAGATAAAAAGAATAATTATCTAAATAATATATCGAATAAATATGTAAATATAAAAAAAGACTATAATAGCTATCAGAAGATTTTAGAAAAGAGAAATAAAATAGAAAATGTATTAGAAGAATTCAAAGATAAAACAAATGTTCTAAATCATTTCTCTGAAATATTTGGTAATTTTAGAAATTGGTTATATAAGAATAAGATAATACCATTAATAATACAGAATACAAATGATATTATAAATAAAGTATCAAATGATGATAAAGATGTATTAAAGATAGATACAGTATGGAATGATAATGATACATTTTATTGGACAATTAATGATGGAAATAATAATCCAAATATTGAAAAGGCAAGTGGGTTTCAAAGATTTATAGCAGGATTAGCAATTAGAATAACATTATCAAATATAGGTATATCTAATTTACAATGTAATCAATTATTTATAGATGAAGGATTTACATCATGTGATAGACATCATTTAAGTAAAGTACCAGTATTTATAAATTCATTATTAAATCTATATGACTCAGTATTAGTTGTATCTCATTTACAAGATATAAAAGATAGTGTATCAATAAGTATTAATATTGATAGAAATAAAGAAAAATCATTATCATTAATTAGGTATGGTAATAAGTTAAATATAACACAAACTAAGATAGAATATTAAAATAATAACTTACTTCCTAAAATTATAGCAACTTGTGTAATTGCTAAAGCTATAATATTAATATATGGAACATTAATATTAGCAAGTCTACTTGTAATTAAATTTTGAACTTGTGAATTTTGTAATAAAAGATATGAAACTATAATTGTTATAAATAATTTCATATTTTTATTAATTTCATTCATAATTATATTAATCTTACTAGGAGATTGTTGTGATACAAAATGATTTATATTATTCATACTGGGTTGTTGCATTTGTTGTAATTGTTGCATTTGTTGTAATTGTTGTAATTGTTGCATTTGTTGATTTTGATTCATAGGTTGATTAATATTATTAACTGGTTGTGGAGGCATTTGTTGTACTGCTTCGATAGGAACTGGTGGACCATTTAATTGTGCTTCATTCTCATTTTGTATTTCAGCTAATACTTCGTGTATAGTATTATCTTCATCTCCAGCACTTTCTGTTAAATTATTAATATTTGGTAAATTATTAATATCTGTTGATTTATTCATAGTATTTATAAATAATTAATTTTTTTTTATGAAAATAATTAAACGAAGTTATACTTTATTTGGACAATTTATTGGATAAGGATTATATTTATAACATTTTTTATCTATTTTGTAATACTTATCCATTTCTGCAGTTTTTGGACCTTTAATAATTAAACAAGTATTATTAGTACATACTTTTCTAAACATCGATGCAAATCCTAAACCTAATAAAACAGATATAATATTTCTTCCTAAATCAGTATTTAATAATTTCGACATTATTTATTTATTAAAACTTTTTTTTTTATTAAAATTTTTTTTAAAATCTTCAACAATTGGTTGAGATTGTATTTGAGAATTATCTAATTGTGAACAATTTTTTTCTTCTACTTCATATTTATAACAAGTTTCATTTTTATCTGTATAAATTGTTTTATCAATATTATTTGGATTAGGAAATCTATATACAAGTTCTTTTTTTGGTTGAACTAAATATACGTATAAAATACCAATCGCAAATGATATTATAAAAGATTTTAATTTAATATATTGACCTAACATAATATTTTTTAATATAATAAAAGATTATTAAAAAATTATTATGTTATATTAAAAATGTATGAAAGTGAAGATATAGAAAAAAATAAATGTAAAAAAAGTATTATTAATTCAGAAGGTTTTGGTATATCAAATGGTGTTGCTACAATTTTAGCTTTATTAGCAGGATTTCATGCGACACATACAACTAAATTAAGTGCTATAGGAGCATTATTATCTTTATTATTAACAGATCCAATAAATGATAGTTATTCAATTTATATATCTATGAAACATAATGATCCTGATGAGGCATATAACAAATTTAAGGGAACTTTTATTTCTCAAATAAGTGTTCAAGCAATATTTTTATTAGTTGTATTTTTATCTAAAAGTATATATCAATCATTTTTAATATCTTCGGTAATTGGAATAAGTTTATTAATATATGATTATAATAAACGTTTAAAAAATAAGAAAGAAGTTATAATTGAATTAAGTAAAATATTTGGATTAATATTATTAACATTTGTAATTAATACAATATTTTATAAAAATTATAATAAAAAATTATAATTTATATAATTCTTGACATATATCTGCTTTTGATAAACTCATATAATTATCAGGAAGTCTTTTTTCAATATCTTTTGATTTTTTAATAATATCAATAATTTCTGGTTTTTTCATAAAATGTTTAGCTTTATATGCCCTATCACTACATTCTTTTTGATTTTTAAATTTAAATAATTTTAGAAATTTATCTTTTACAGCTTTTTCTAATTTATCTAAATCTTGTTGTGATGTATTATCTAATTTTTCTTTAATCTTTTTCTTTAGTTTACTTCTTGCTTCTTTTTCAATTTCTTCATCGGTTTTTTTTAATTTTGGTTTAATTTCTTGTTTCTCTTTTTTAACTGTTTTTTTTATAATATTATCCTCTTTTATTTCAGGTAGTTTTTCAATAATAAAATCAATTGTATTTTCATTTTTATTATATGTATTATAATATTGTTTACTAAATTCTAAATAATCTATAATTCGTTTTTTGTTTAATATTGAATCTTGTTCCTGTAAAATATCATTATATAATTCTATTTTTTTCTTTTTTATATCTTCTCTGTTTTTAATATTGACTTCATATTTATTTTTATTTATTTCATTAATTTTAATATAATAATCTAGATATATTTTAACCTTATCATCTAGTTGTTTGAGTTTTTCTATTAAATCTTTATATTTCTTAAAATCTGTTTCTTTATTTAAATCATGTAAAATTTTATATTGTAGATTATTATAATCAATTAATAAATTCTTCTTTTCAGCTTTAATTAGTTCTATTTCATGAAATATATTTTTATATTTAGGTTTAGTTATTAATATGTGCATATTGTTATATTTAAGTTCAATAGTTTTTGCATCTTCTTTAAAATATCTAGAATCATCTTGTTCTTTTTTTAAAATTTTTATTTTATATGAATACACAAATTGTAATTTATCTAAATATTCTTTATAAATTGGATTATTAAAATTTTGAATATATTTTTCCATTATTTATTTTTATAATATATTTAAATTTATTTAAATACCATATCAATAACACAAAATAAATAAAAACATAATATCGCTAATACAACTGTAAATACACCAATCGAATACATAGTTTCATCTTTTTTTAAACCAAAATTTTTAATTTCTCCATTTTCTTCAAATAACATTTTAGGTTTTTTTAAGAAAATTAAAGTCATTACTAATACATATAGAAAAATAGCATAAAATATTCTGCTAGATAAATACTTCATTATTATTATTAATATAAAATAATAATATATAAAATAATTAATAATGAAAAATTTGTTGGTTTATCTTTTATTATTTCTAATACTTATTTTATTAATTCAAAAAAAAAAGAATATTATAGAAACTTTTCAATCAAATTTAAAAAATGAAGAAATATTAAAAACTAGATTAATATATCAAAATATGCCTTTAGTTAAAATTTATAAAAATAAAGATGTATCATCAATAGAGTTAAAAAATATAGATAAATATTATAATAATATAGATGTTAAAGATGAGAATGATATAGAAAATATAGCAAACAAAGAACATTCATTATATTATACTGATGCTTATACATATTCAAAAAAATATAAAAATTATAAAGTTTTAACTATGTGTTCAGTTCCAAAACAATTATTATTAATTTCAAATAGAGAATTTAATTTAATAAATAATAATATTGTTAATGTTTATTATCTAAATGATATTGATTTAGAATTGTTTAAAATAATAATAAAGTGCCAGAAAAATTATAAAAATTTTGATAATAGTTATAATCCAATTAAACTTCAAACAAATGAGATAATCCCTATAATATTTCCACAAGAAGTTGAGCAATTTGATGAAAATGAACAATCACATAGTCATATTATTCAATTAAATGTAAATCAACCTTCAAATAATATTAGTAATAATGATAATAATAAATTACCAGTATTAAATTTATTTGTATATTTTAATACCACTACACATCCTTTATTAAATGAATTAATAAATCAAAGAAGTTTCTCTTTAATAAGTTATGATTCTAAATTTAAAGTAAAAGGAACAGAATTTACAAAAGAAAAATTATCAGATGGTAAAATAACAACTACTGGAAAAGAAAATACATCTACATATTATACTGAATTAAATAAAGATTTATTAAAATTTTATATACCATATTCTAAAAAGAAAATTCAAACAATTAATAGACATTATGATGATAAACATAATCTTTCTGATAAAGATTTTAGTGATAACAATAATATAATTCATAATACATTATTAATTGATACTTTATTATTCACTTTTAATGATGATACTGAAAATATGAACACATTTATAAAAAATGATATTACTAAATTTAAAGAAATATATGAATATATTTTAAATTATTATAATGAATTTCTTAAAATTAACTTTTATATGCAACATTTTGATTTTTTAAAATTAAGTAAAGATTGGGCTTTAGAAAAACAAAAACATGGTTCATTTATGAATATAATGGAAACATTTAAAGATTTAACATTTAAAATAGATCAAAAAAATTTAGTAGCATATGAAAAAACAGATAGTGTTGTTAAATATAAATTTAATAAATTAAAAATAACTAATGTTCCTTTAAAAGTTGGCGATACATTATATACTCAAGAGCAATCAGGTATAATGGATGTAATTACTAATTTTATTAAAGGTGAACAAAAATATCATGTAGGAACAAAGAAAGGTGTAACAACATATAATACAAAAACTTATAAAGTTACAAATATTGATGATAAATATGTATATGTGGAAATTCCTATTAAAGATGATAAAAACAAAAATAATTTTGAACCAGGATTTAGTTGTTATGATGATAATACAATCAAATTGGAATCTGAATGTACTGATAAAAAATATAATTGGGATAGACCATGTCGAACTAATACAGAATGTCCATTTTATTTAGCAAATAAAAATTATACAAATGAAAGAGGTGGTTGTAAAAATGGTTATTGTGAAATGCCTATTGGTTTAAATAGAAAATCATATAGAGATTACGATACAAATATAACAGAAACAAATTATCCAAGATGTTATGGTTGTGATATTAATGACAATATTGATTGTTGTGAGAAACAAAAAAATAATCCAGAATATAAATCTCCAGATTATAAATTTGAAAATGATAATGAAGATAGAAGATTAAGTAATTTTTTCTAATATAATATATTTTTATAAATTATGAAAATTTCAAAATATTTATTACTGAAAACTATAATACAATTCTTTTTATTTAGAAAATCATTTAAATTATATAAAAGTGATGTACATAATTTTATAAATATCAAACAATTTATAATTGAACCATTAAAATATACTACAATTACAAATAATTTTAATATTAATAATAGATATGATTATTTAAAAAAAAAATTAAGTAAAGATACAAGTGATTTTTTATTATATCAAACTTTATTTGACATACTTGATTTTATAGTAGAATTTATAAAATATAGAAGAGTAACAACATTAAGTCATCATTTATTAGCAACAACAATAGCATTTTCAATATATAAATTTGGTAATACTGGTCATTCATTACCTTTTATAATAGTTGGAACAAATCAAATAACTGGTGTATTAGGATTTAATATATATGCTATTTTAAAAAAACTTAATATTTCAAAAAAAATAAGAAAATATCATACATCATTTATGATATTATTACAATTATTTATAAGGTTTCCTTTATTATTATTAGCTTTAATAACAATTATAAAAATAATATTAACAGAAAAAATAGATAATGAAGATTATACTTTGTATATTATTCAATTAATTGGAGGTAGTATTCAATTTTATAATGAAGTCGATTGGTTAATGTAAATATAAAGAAATATAATTTTTTATTTTAATTTAATTAATTAAATTAAATAATGATTTATAAATTATTGGGATGGAGTTTTTTAATAGTTTTTATAGTATATAGATTAGATATTGAAAAAAAAAGAGAACCATATAGAAATAAAGAATTAAAAGATCATGGAGTTGGTACATTTGCAGTATTTAATACCCAAACTATAAAAAATGATGAAAATGAAGATGATGAAGATTATAGTCATTTAGACAAACAAAAAATACTAGAATATGTAAATAACCTAAAAATAGATAGAGAAAACAAATTTAATGAATATATTGCTTTACAACAATCTGGTAATATTAGTAATTATACAAAACAATTAGAAAATGAGATAGAAATTGTTGATTTAAATATAGCAAAATTTGATAGAATTTATTATAAAATTAGTATATCTGAACATAACACAAAAGAAAATATTATACCAAAATATAACAAAGAAAATGATGAAACATTATTTAAATTTCCAATGGGTAATTTATTACCTGTAAGTGATAACAGAAATTTATTTGAAAATCGAATACAATCATTTGATACTAATATTAAAATGATTAATAAAAATACAGTAGCATATGAATTAGATAATGAAATATTTACTAATGAATTTAAAAATATGATAAATAAAGATAAAAAAAATTACTATGATGAATTAATTGATTTTGAAAAAATATATGATGATGATGATGATGAAGATAAAG
>Ga0257114_1002481_pt1 | contig 12300 bp, 5 predicted proteins | sample SI112_10mmetaG_FD_190149 | JGI IMG/M metagenome (GOLD analysis project Ga0257114, IMG submission 190149) | Marine microbial communities from Saanich Inlet, British Columbia, Canada - SI112_10m | ecosystem: Environmental > Aquatic > Marine > Inlet | place: Canada: British Columbia | collected... | reverse complement strand
TTCATCAACTAATATTACTATTGCTAGTGATTGGACTGCAGCTGGACAAACTTGTGCAAATTTAGGAACTGTTACAACAGCAGATATTAATGGAGGTAATATAGATGGTGTTGCTATTGGTACAAATAGTGTATGTACAGATCTAAGAGTAGATAATATACAAATTAATGGAAATACTATATCATCAACTAGTGGAAATATAAATATAACACCTGCTTCTCCAGGATATGCAGTAATATCAAGTACAGAAATTAATGGAGGTAATATAAATAATACTATTATTGGTGCTACAACAGCAGCAACAGGTTTTTTTACCTCTTTAAATGTTTCTGATGGTAATATTACAAATGTTGGTGATATTTCATTAGACAGTATTAGTGCGGATAATAGTTCTTCATTTTCTTTTGGAAGTGATTGGACTGCCGCTGGTCGTACTTGTGCAAATTTAGGAATTGTTACAACAGCAGATATTAATGGAGGTAATATAGATGGTGTTGCTATTGGGTCTAATACTGCAGCAGCAGGTACATTTACTTCTTTAAATATAGACAATTTAAGTATAGATGGAAATACAATATCATCAACTAGTGGAAATATTAATATAACTTCTGATGGTGGTAAAATAAACGCTGGAACTGCAGATATAGATTCATCCGGTATAATTGGTAATTCAAATGCTACATTATTAGGTACTATATCTGCATCTACACCATTACAACCTAATATTATTAGTGTTGGAACATTAACATCATTAGATATAAGTGGTGATTTATCAGTAGATACAAATGTCCTTAAAGTAGATACAACAAATAATAAAGTAGGTATTAATAAAACATCACCTACTGTAGATTTAGATATTGTTGGAGATGTAACTATGTCTGGTACTTTAACAATAGGTTCAGACGGAGGTGACAAAAGAGTAACATATTTGAATAATAGTGATCAAATTACTACTGTAGGAACACCTGGTGGTAATAATTTAGTTTTAGCTCATACAAGTAACGGTTTAGAATGGGTTGGATATGGTTCGGTGTCAGAAGGAGGTATTGATACCAGTTTAGTAACAGATATATTAAGTTCTCCACTAGATACAGATTATTATGTAGGTAATGATGAAAATAATTTATTTGTATCAAGTGGAAAGTCTAATTTCTTAGAGAATGTAGACATTATTGATAGTATATTACGCATAGATAATTCTTCTGGAAATGCAATAGAATTAGAAGGATCAAATTCAACTTCAGTTAATCCTACAATAAAAAGTACAAATGGTGGAATTAATATTGAAAGTAATCAAAATGGAGGAACTATATTAAATATATGTAATACTGCTAGTGGTGGTGATAGCTCTATAGGATTTAATGTAGATGATATAATAAATAATCAATTTACAATTGGCGTAGATGATAGTGATTCAAATAAATTTAAGATAGGTACAACTTCAATTGATACAAGTACTAGTTTGACTATAGATTCAAGTGGTAATGTCGGTATTGGGACCTCCGGTCCCGGTACAAGATTAAGTATATATGGAGAAGATGATGAAAGTGTTGCTTCAAGATTAATTGCAACTTTTACAGATAAAACATCACAAAATGAATGGACAGGAATTGGTTTAGGAGGTTATTTTCAAGTTTGTAAATCTGGTATCATACATGAAAGAATTGCTGGTTGGGGTATAGGTAGTTTACATTTATGTACTAATAATACACAGGATGCCACAAATATAAATAAAAATGATGCTCGTCTTACTATAACTGCTACTGGTAATGTAGGTATTGGTGTTACTAATCCAACAAATAAATTAGAAGTGAATGGTAATATTGACTTAGGTTCAACAACAACTAATAAAAATAAATTTATAGGGTATGGTACAATACCAATTGGTGGAATTATAATGTGGAATGGTGAAAATCCACCTACTGCACCAGATGATGGATGGGCATTATGTAATGGACAAACAGTTACATATACTGAAAATGGAGTAACATTAACTTTAACAACGCCGGATTTAAGAGGTAGATTTATTATGAGTTCTACATATAATCAAACAATAACTTTAGATAATGATGAAGAAAATACCAATGAGACCACCCCGATTTATGAAGTACAACAAAAAGATGGCGAACAACAGGTTACACTAACAATAGAAGAAATGCCAAGTCATACTCACGAAGTAAATTTAACTACTACTACAGATGGATGGCACAGACACAACTATGATGATCATCTTAGGGACTCGGATGATGAAGGTGATGATGCAAATGATAGGGGCTTTGCTCAAAATGAGCTCATCACACTACCAAAAAAAACTCACTTCGAGGGTAATCATAATCATCAAGTTCAAGGTGACACACAACAAGAAGGCGACGGCGATTCACACGAAAATAGACCCCCATATTATGTATTAGCTTATATTATGAGAGTTTATTAATTAATTTAAAGTTATTTTATAAAATAATAATAGATATAGATGGAAATTAATAAAAATATAATTATAGAAAATTATAATAATGATGATGATTTAATTAAATATATATCTAAAACATTAAATATTCATATAGAAAGATTAAAGATTATAGAAAAAAAAAATGATAATACAGAAAAAATTATTATATTAAAGAATCAATTTATATTAATTATATGTGATGAAGAAATTAAATATATAAAAATAAATAAAGATTTACAAAAATATCAAGAGAATAATATAATACAAAATTATATTATAATTGAAGATATTACCCAAAATAATAATATAAAATATAAAAAAGAATATAATAAGTTATCTAATTCTATTATGATAATTAATGATAAAGATATTTTGAGTTCAGAATATTGCGATGAAATTATAAGTATTATAGATGAAGTGATTGATAATAAAAAAAATAGAATTGAAAAATGGGAATCAAATCAAAATGTCAATTGTTTATATTTTAATAGTGATTGTAATAAATTATTAAAAGAAGAACAAATAAAAAAACTTGATAATGATATATTTAAAATAATATCAAAAGTTATAGTTAAATTAAATAGAGATTTTGGTATTATATCAACTGGAGATAGTGGTTATTGTTTTAGAAAAATATATGGAGCAACTAGATTACATAAAGATGGAGTTATTATTAATCCAGTAAATAATCGTTTATCTGTTAAAAAGGTTAGAAATATGAGTGTAATTATAGCATTAAATGATGATTATGAAGGAGGTGAATTCTATTTTCCAAAACAAGATTTTAGAGTAAAACTAAAAAAAGGAGATATAATATGTTTTCCACCTTATTATACTCATCCACATATGGTAGAAGCACCATTAAATAGAACATATCGTTATACAATAAATACTTGGTTATATGAATAAAAAAGTTTATATAAAAAAAAATTGAATCTTATTTTTGTTCTTTATTTAACAGTTAATAAAAACTTGTGTGAATACTGATATTCTTAAGATGACTTTTTCAACTGCTTCTAACAGTGATGTTGTAACAGTTACAAGTGATGGAAATATTGTTCAATACAAGTCTGATGATTATGTTAATAAAGTTTTCAAGTACTTTGTTTTAGAACTTGTTAAAGAAAATGATGAAACTAATATTTTATCGGAACTTGAAATGATTAATATCATTAACAACAAACTAGAGATAAATGAAAATAATATTAATACACTACCAAAATGTATCAAAAATCTGTATGAAGATGTAATGAAACTTAAAAACAATTATTTATTTGCGTATTATTTATCACGTTTATATGAAAATAGACTTCTGGACAATCAACCCAATAGTGCTCAAAAATATTATGATTTTTCAGAATATATAATTGGATTAGATATAGATTTTGAAACATTAGATTGGTCATCATTACAAGAAATAAAAGAAAATAATGAAGAATTATATGATATTTATGGTGAAAAAATGCATAAAATTACAAATGAGTTTTTAAATAAGGGTTATATTAAAGAAATTACAAAAATAGAAAATATTAATGATGTTTTAAAACTTTATCTAATTAATGCTCAAACAAAATTATATAATATTAAACTTTCAAAAATAAAAATAATACAAAAAGCTTTAAAAAATGTTAACTTATTAGATGTTGAAAACAATAAATATCACGATAATGATGATAGTGACGATAATGATGATAGTGATGATAATGACGATAATAATGAATATGATGAATATGATGAAATTAATGAATGGTATTATGGAAATGATAAAAACAAAAAAAGAAAATTAGAAGAACTAGTTTTAAATATTATTGAAAAATATGAAAAAAATAAAAGGATTAAATTAATTAATGAAGAAATAATAGAGATTAATAAAAAAGAAACATATAATACTAATATTATTTTAAAAGTATTAAATTTAACAATAATTTACTGCTTTATATCATATATGTTTATGTTTTATAATAAACTATTAAATTATAATAATGATACAAAAAAAATTACAGAAAATTTAATACATAATGAGGATCAATGTACTAATATAAATGAATTAATAAATAGTTTTCATAACTTTACACCTTTTTAATTTCAATTTTAATAATTAAAATAATAATAATAAAAAATAAGTATTTTTTTATTAATAAAATTACAATATATTTAATTTTATTAACCTTTTATTTAAAAAGGTAATGCTATATACATATATAGATGAATGATAAAAAAATTTCAAATAAAAATAAAACAAATACTTTGAAAACTAAAAGAAAAAGAAGAACTATAAAAGAAATAAAAGAATTAAAAGAATTAAAAGAATTAAAAGAATTAAAAGAAATAAAAGAAGATGAACCAGTTGTTAAAAAGAAAAGAGGTAGAAAAAAAAAGATTAAAACACCAGAAGAAATAGAAAGAGAAAAGAATAAACCAAAACAAAGAAGAGGTAGAAAACCAAAATCGTTAATAACTAATATAAATAGTAAAAATTCACAATTATTATTAGATAGTTGTAAGAATGATAATAGTAATGAAACTATAATATTAAATTTAAAAATTAATGAAAATGAAAATGATAATATTAAAAATAATTCTCCTATTGGGTATGATATGAATGAAAATATATTTTCATTTGTTGATAATAAAGTTGAAATTATAAATATAGATAATTCTACAAGTAATTTAAATAATAATAATGAAACAAATAATAATGATAATAATTGGATATTAAATAAAAATAAAACTTGTTATTGGTGTTGTCATAGTTTTAATAATAATTCTTTTGGTATACCAATAAAGTATAAAAATAAAAAATTTTATACATATGGATGTTTTTGTTCATTAGAATGCTCTGCAGCTTATAATTTTGCAGAAGAAAGAAATGTTCAAGATATTTGGGAATGTTATAATCTTATAAATTTATTTTCTCAAACAATAAATTATAAAAATATAGTAAAACTTGCTCCAAATAGAATATGTTTAAAAATGTTTGGTGGTACAATGACTATTGAAGAATTCAGAAATTTTACAGATAGTAATAAAATAACAAATATTTTAGAATATCCTATGATACCAATAAGTCAACAAATAGAAGAGATTAACTATGATAATAGTTATAATAAAAATGATTATATTCCAATTGATCAAGATAGGGTAAAGAAATTAGAACAAAAAATAAAATTAATGAGAACAACACCATTATTAAATCATAAAAATACACTAGAGCATACAATGAATATAAAAATTAATGAAACTGAATAAATTAATGAAATTGAATAAATTAATTTGAGTATCTTAATCCAGCCATACCATTCATTATACAAAGTTGATTATAATTTACTGCGAATACAATTAATTCCATATTACCTATAGTGGTTATATTTTCAAATAATAATTGTGCATTATGAATTTGCGAGAAATTACAAGAACCAGATGGTTGAAAATCTTCAGGTCTAAGAGCAAATGAATAACAATATATATGCTTAGTTGGTATTCTAGAATGATGTGTAGAAGGTTGTACAACTCTAAAATATGAAGGTCTTCTTTTAGTAAACCTATCTACACCATTAAATGTTAATCTAGCATATTCAAATGGTTCATAACTTTTATTACCCCCAATTACTTCTGTTCTTGCTAAATTCCCTCTATCAGGGCATACAAAATTAAAAAAATCATTATAACTCCATGTATTTTCAGCATATGATGATAAATTATTAACACCATTTGTACTACTACCTTGTTTTGTTAAATCAGTAGCTTCTGTACCTGCTTTTTTATTTCTACAAACCCAAAATAGTTCTTTAATAGGATGATTAAAATTTAAATTATGCGTAGTAGATAAACTTTCAGGACCCATTCTTTGTAATTGTTCTATTAAATATTGATGTTTTTCAGTCGCAAATTTTTTTCTTTCTTCTTTATCTAAATATATAAAATCAATAAAGAGGTTAACTTTTGGCGCAACATTTGGATTATTTTCAGCATTAGCATTTGAATTAAATAAAGCTGTCATTCTCCTAAATGTAAAATGAAACTTAATTTCATGATATTGTAACGCAATTATAGGTAATGCTAATCCAGGATTTCTATTAAACCAAAAATGTAATGGAATATAACATATTAATTTATCATCTGCTTCAATATACTTAACTTGATTTGATGCAGATGCTTCTTGATTTTTAATACCTTCATAATATGATTTTTTAGCATTATGTTTATTTACTAATAAATGTTCTTTTTGTGCGTTATCTGATAACTCATTCCAGATATCAAACCATTCACTATAATGTTTATCTATTTCTTGATCACCTATTGATATTGATGCTTCTTTAACAAAAGCCCATCCAGTTTCATTTGTAAAAGATAAATATTTAGTAACATCTGATTTTGATGCAGTAGCCATTTCTAAACCAGCTGTAAATTCAACTTGTAAATGAACATTACTTATTAAATCTCCTGAATGAGAATTAATTGTAACTACAGTTTTAGTTTCTTCTACACTATTAACAGTATCTAAACTATGTTCTACAGATTCTATTGCGAAATTGGAATATCTTTTATAAACATATTTGAAAAAAGTCATTTGTGGATTTCCTGTAAGATGAACATCTTGTTTTCCATAAGCAGCAAGTTGCATTGAGCCACCACCCATTTTATTATTATATTAAAATATTAATATTTATTTTAAATGGATTTAAAAAATAATAAACTAAAATTAATATAAATAATATATTATTTAAATATTAAATTTTAATATTTAATAAATACAAATATGGAAGAAGGTTGTACAATTGATGGAAAATTTCATAATTTAGAAGTTGAAAATTTATTAACAACCGGCGAGTTTGCTCTAAATGATAAATTACAATTAAAAGAAATAATATTAGAGGAAAAAATAACAGTTGGAACAGATGCAATAATTGCTAATAATCTAACAGTTGATACTGATACTTTAGTAGTAAATGCAACAAATAATAATGTTGGTATAGGTATTACTGCACCAGAAAGTACTTTAAAATTAGATGTTGATGGGAATGTTAAAATTAGAGGTGATTTACAAGTTATAGGTACAACAACACAAACTACAGAAGAAAATACAACAATATCTGGACCAATACAAGAATTAGGCACAGGTACTACAGGTACACCTTCAAATGATATGGGAATTGTAATGGAAAGAGGGGATCAACCAAATGCATTTATGGGTTGGGATGAAAGTGCTGATAAATTTATCATGGGTACTGGTTCAATTACATCATCATCAACAGGTGATTTAACAATAGTACAAAAAGATTTACAAGTATCTGGTATAGTTGCTACTAATTTAACAGGTACAATACAAACAGCAGCACAACCTAATATAACAACATTGGGAACAATTACTACAGGTACATGGCAAGGTACTGCTATAGCAGATGGTTATATTTCAAGTTCTTCTACTTGGAATAGTAAACAAGATGCTTTAACATTTGGTATAGCAGATACAAATGTAGTTAAAATTAATAGTTCTAGTGTTGCTGATAATGAATATGCTCGTTTCACTTCATCTGGTTTAGAAGGTAGAAGTACAAGTGCAGTAAAAACTGATTTAAGTTTAAATCTAGTAGAAAATACTGCTTTATCAACATGGGCAGGTACAAGTAATATAACAACATTAGGTACAATAGGAACTGGTACTTGGAATGGTAGTACTATATCAATTGCTAATGGTGGTACTGGTGCAACAACCGCAACTGATGCAGCAAGTGCTCTTGGTCTTGGTACAGAAGATACACCTCAATTTACAGCAATTAATTTAGGTAACGCAAGTGATACTACAATTGCTAGAAGTAGTGCCGGTGTAGTAACTATTGAAGGTTCTGAAATTAGAACTGGAACTGTTCCAACAAATAAAGGTGGTACAGGAGAAACTAGTTATACTGATGGTAAATTGCTTATAGGTAATACTTCAACCGGCGGTTTAACATCAAGTACATTATCTCAAGGTTCTGGTATAAGTATTATAAATGGAAATGGAAGTATTACCATATCTGCAGATGCGAGTGAATTTATCGGATTAACTGATACCCCTAGTTCATTCTCTTCTCAAGCAAAAAAAATTCTTCAAGTAAACTCTAGTAATAATGGATTAGAATTTACAAATACACCTGAATTTACAACAATTGGTTTACGTGTAACTGGTTCAAGTAATCAATTTACAGTCGGGGTTGATAATAGTGATAGTAATAAATTTAAAATTGGTACAACAGCTATTGATACAAATACTAGATTAACCATAGATTCAAGCGGAAAAGTTGGTATAGGTAATAGTTCTCCTGCGCATATGCTAGATGTTTCTGGTGATATTAATATTAGTTCAGGTAATACACTAAGAATTGGTGGTACAGAAGCAGTATTTAGTAATTGGACAAAAAATGGTATAGAGATATATAGAAATTCGAATGTGGGTATTGGTACTACTAGTCCAAGTAATCTATTACATTTACAAAGTACAACAACCCCACAACTTAAAATTGGTTATGATAATACTAACTTTTCAACTATAAGTGTTGCTTCTAATAGTGATACAACATTCGCAACTGCTCAAAGTGGAGTATTTAATTTTAGTGATAATGTAAATGCACAAGCTGGTTTAGATGTAACTGGTGCTGCATTAACTACTAATCAATCAATTACTCAAAGTGGTACAAATGCGAATACATTAACTGGACCCACAACATTAAGCAACACTTTAACTGTTGGCGTAGATGATACTGGACATGATGTTAAGTTTTTTGGTGCTACTTCAGGTGCTTATATGTTATGGGATGAATCAGATGATGATTTAAAATTAGTAGGTACAGCTGGATTAGTACAAACTGGTTCAGGTCAAGTAACATTTGCTGGTAATGTAGATGCTACGGCTGGATTAGATGTAACTGGTGCAGCATTAACAACTAATCAAGCAATAACACAAACTGGTTCAGGTCAAGTTACATTTGCTGGTAATGTAGATGCTACGGCTGGATTAGATGTAACTGGTGCAGCATTAACAACTAATCAAGCAATAACACAAACTGGTTCAGGTCAAGTTACATTTGCAGGTAATGTAGATGCTACAAATGGATTAGATGTAACTGGTGCAGCATTAACAACTAATCAAGCAATAACACAAACTGGTTCAGGTCAAGTAACATTTGCAGGTAATGTAGATGCTACAAATGGATTAGATGTAACTGGTGCAGCATTAACTATTACTGATCAAGCAATAACTCAAACAGGTACAAATGCGAATACATTAACTGGTCCAACTACATTAAATAATACATTAAATGTTAATGGAAATGTAAATATTGAAACAACAACTGATGCTACATTAAATATTATATCACATAATGATAATATAGCATCTATAAATTTATATGGAAATTCTACACAGGGAACTGGTAGAGTATATGTTGGACAAAGTATTTCCTATGGAGGAGGATTTTTATATGATGGCGATGATAATCCAAGTATTGTAGGAAATTCTGATTATGTAACATTTTTTAGAAGAAATAATGGAAATGATACTCAAGTATTTGGTTATCCATATAATAGTAGTGATGTTTTTTTTTATGGTAATGTAGGTATTGGAACAACAAATCCATCGACTAATTTACATGTTGAAAGTACTGGGTCAGAAGGAAAAATAGTCATTTCGAACGAAACACTAGCATTATTACAACTAGTACAACCAACAAGTAATAAAACATACAATATTGAGTTAGGACGTACAGATGGTGATCTAACATTTAGATCAACATCAGGTGAAAAACTGAGAATAACAGAAGGTGGCAATGTCGGCATCGGTTCCACAACACCGACACAAGCGAAATTGGTTGTTAATGGCTCCATCAGTGGGTCAATCGGCAGCCACGGAAGACTGAATATCTGGGGAGTGACCGCCCCCGTCTCAAACACAAGTGGACTTTCCATATCGTTTTACTGTACCAATGAAATACACGCTAGTATAATAAGAGCTTTTTCTGATGAAAGAATAAAAAAAAATTTCCAAGATTTAAATGATTATGAATATTTACAAAAAATTAAACAATTAAAACCATGTACATATAACTATATTGATACTTTAAATAAAACAACCGAAACTGTCACTGGATTTAAAGCACAAGAAGTAAAAGATATTATTCCTGGTAGTGTTGGTATATCAAAAGATTATATTCCAAATATTTATAAAAATTGTAATGTAGTATCAAAAACACCAAATGCTATTATAACTATTAGTAGTATTTCAACATATAGTTTATCTGTTGGAAATAAATTAAAATTATATGAATATTTCCCTGATACTACTTTAGAAGCAACTAAACAATCATTAAATGTAAAATCTATAAATGGTGTAAATATTACTCTTGATGGATATTTAACTACAAGTAATAGTACAATATGGATTAGAGGTATAGGTGAATGTAATGTAAATACACAAGGAGATGTTAATACTGATGCTATAGTTATTACTCCAACTGATATTTCATCTAATTTAACTATTGGTGATACATTTGAAATATATGAAAGTCAACCTAATGAAAAAGAAGAAGAAAATGAATTAGAAATAACAAATATAGATGGAGAAAATGTTACACTAAATGGAAGTTTAACAACGACAATTAATGAAATATTTGTATATGGAAAAGAAATAGATGATTTCCATTCATTAACAAATAGTCGTATTACGCCAGTATGTGTAGCAGCAATACAAGAAATAGATAGAAGAGTAGTTTCTAATTTCACAGGTTCTCATACTTGTTATCCTGAAAATGACTCACTTGATTATAATAATTATATTGGTTTAATCGTTATTAGTACAGGTTCTTTTAAAATAAAATATAATAATAACATATTTACAGGAAAACAAGCAATTAAAATAGATAATTCTACACCACAAATACGTTTATCAAATGTAGATCATCAAAAATCGGTATTAGGTGTAGTATCATTAGTACAAGATGATACAGTATTAATAAATTCAACTGGTGAAGGAGGAATATGGGTATGTAATAAAAGTGGTAATTTGGAAAATGGAGATTATATAACAACTTGTGGGATATCCGGTTATGGAATGAAACAAAATACTAATAAATTATTAAATTCAACTGTTGGAAAGATACGGTGTAATGTTAATTTTAATTCTACTACAGATTTTGAAACACGCTTTTTATTACCAGATGCTACACAAATAACAGAGACAGAATATAATACTAAATTAGCAGCAGGTGAACAAGTATATATAGCTTGCTTTGTAGGTTGTACCTATAACTGTGGATAGATAGTCTAACGAAGTACCTATCACAGCAGATAGTCAAATAAGTTTAAAAACAATTATTTTTTTAATATTTATATTATAATTATGAATATACAAACTAACGATAAAATTCGTATAAAATATCGTGAAAATGAACTGGTATTTGTTAATCTTGAGGAAGCACTTAGAGATTTTAATGAAGATAATTTAAACAAAATTGTACAAAATGTATTTGCTATTATAGAGAAAGAAAAGATGAAAACTGAAGAATATCATGAAATTTGGAAAACACAAATGAATTTACTAAAACAAGATTATAGTTTTACAGTTCAAGAAGGTCATGTAATATTTAGATTAGGTAATGCATCTATTCATAGAAAAAATGAAGAATTAATGAAAGTACTAGAAAAATATATAGATAATGTATTTGAAAAAAAACAAAATGAAGAAGATGGTTTTAAAACTATGAAATCAAAAAAAGATAAACAATTTAAAATATTAGAATTAAAAGGAGGAATAAAAGAAGATGCTATAGATACTTCTATAAGCAAAGAACTTAATATGAATAATCTATTAACATTAG
>Ga0257114_1002480_pt1 | contig 12305 bp, 10 predicted proteins | sample SI112_10mmetaG_FD_190149 | JGI IMG/M metagenome (GOLD analysis project Ga0257114, IMG submission 190149) | Marine microbial communities from Saanich Inlet, British Columbia, Canada - SI112_10m | ecosystem: Environmental > Aquatic > Marine > Inlet | place: Canada: British Columbia | collected... | reverse complement strand
AGCGGTTTAGCTAGGCCGGAAGAGCGCAGCTATGTAAGGCTAAAGGCCAAAGGCTAAAAGAAAACTATAAGAAGAAGCTTGACCTTGAGTTCAGGAACAATACAATTTTTGTACCTTGTACCTTGTACCTTGTACCTTGTACCTTGTTAATCAAATATCCCCAACTCATCCCACAACAAATCAACCTTGTCTTTCACTTCCTGCGACATACTGATGGGGACACCCCATTCGCGGGTAGTTTCCTCGGGGAATTTCGCCGTGGCATCAAATCCGATTTTGGAGCCGAGGCCAGAAACCGGTGAGGCGAAATCCAGATAATCAATCGGCGTGTTTTCAATGATGACGGAATCTCTGGCCGGGTCCATTCTTGTTGTCATGGCCCAGATAACGTCTTCCCAGTTTCTGACATCAACATCATCATCAGTGACGATAATAAATTTGGTGTACATGAATTGACGCAGGAAAGACCACACTCCCATCATGACTCGCTTGGCATGACCGGCATATTGTTTCTTTATGCTGACCACTGCCATTCGGTAGGAGCAGCCTTCCGGTGGCAGATAAAAATCTACAATTTCCGGAAACTGTTTTTGCAGAATGGGAACAAACACTTCGTTTAACGCTACGCCCAGAATGGCAGGTTCATCCGGTGGTCTGCCGGTGTAGGTGCTGTGATAAATCGGATCCTTGCGATGGGTAATTTTCGTTACCGTGAATACCGGAAACTTGTCCACTTCATTGTAATAACCGGTGTGATCACCAAATGGCCCTTCTTCTGCCACTTCGTCGGGATCAATGAAGCCTTCCAGAATAAATTCAGCTGAGGCAGGAATTTGCAGATCATTACTCAGGGACTGCGCCACTTCGGTTTTACCGCCACGCAGTAAACCAGCAAAACCATATTCAGATAATGAATCGGGAACAGGGGTGACCGTGGCAAGAATAGTGGCGGGATCAGCGCCAATAGCGACGGATACCGGAAAGGGTTGGCCTGGATGGGTTTGTTTCCACTCACGGAAATCAAGGGCACCGCCACGCTGGGCAAGCCAGCGCATGATCAGCTTGTTCTTGCCGATGACCTGCATACGATAGATGCCAAGATTTTGTCGTTCTTTATGTGGCCCTTTGGTGATCACCAGAGGCCAGGTAATTAATGGCCCTACATCTTCCGGCCAGCATGTTTGAATTGGCAGTTTGCCCAGATCAAGCTCGTCGCCTTCAATAATGATTTCCTGACAGGGAGGCTTTTTCACCACTTTTGGGCTCAGGTATAAGGCATTTTTGAACTTTGGCGCTTTCGCCAACAAGTCTTTCCAGCCCGAAGGAGGGTCAGGTTCTTTCAGGAAGGCGAGCAGTTTGCCAACATCACGAAGGGAGCTAACATCTTCCTGCCCCATGCCCATGGCAACTCTTTTGGGCGTGCCAAATAAATTACCAAGAACCGGTATTGAGGAGCCTTTGGGGTTTTCGAATAATAATGCGGGGCCCTGTTGTTTCAGGGTGCGATCACAGATTTCTGTGATTTCCAGATTGGGGTCAACTTCGGTGGTGATGCGTTTCAGCTCGCCTGCTTTTTCCAGTGTCTGAATAAAGTCACGCAGATCCTTTAGCATTAATCAGCCTCGAGGTGTGTGGGGCGTATTTCTGGAAGCTTCGACAGACTTGTCTATTTACGCTTCATAGACTGGAAGAATTCTTCGTTAGTCTTGGTGTCTTTAAGTTTGTCGAGAATAAATTCTGTCGCAGGCACATCTTCCATTGAGGTTAGCAGTTTGCGCAGAATCCAGATGCGCTGCAATTCTTCCTCGGTGGTAAGCAGGTCTTCCCGGCGAGTTCCGGAGCGACGAACGTTAATAGCAGGATAAACACGTTTTTCCGCCATCTTGCGATCAAGGTGTAATTCCATGTTACCAGTACCCTTGAACTCTTCGTAAATGACTTCATCCATTTTGGAACCGGTTTCAATCAAACAGGTAGAGATAATTGTCAGACTGCCGCCTTCTTCAATATTTCGCGCAGCACCGAAAAAGCGTTTTGGTCTTTCCAGTGCGTGGGCATCTACACCACCGGTTAATACTTTGCCTGATGAGGGGATAATAGTGTTATAAGCACGGGCCAGACGGGTCATGGAGTCGAGCAGGATGACAACGTCCTTTTTATGTTCAACCAGGCGCTTGGCTTTTTCGATAACCATTTCCGCAACTTGTACATGTCGTGAAGGCGGTTCATCAAAAGTACTGGCAACCACTTCACCGCGAACGGAGCGTTTCATCTCTGTTACTTCTTCAGGTCGCTCATCAATTAAAAGAACTATTAAAGTACAATCCGGCGCATTACGGGTAATAGCCTGTGCCATGTTTTGCAGGATTAAAGTTTTACCTGCTTTTGGTGGGGAGACAATTAAACCACGCTGGCCCTTACCAATGGGGGCAACAAGGTCAATAACACGGGAGCTTAAATCTTCCGAGCTGCCATTACCGGATTCAAGAACTATTCTTTCGTCAGGGAAAAGCGGCGTGAGGTTTTCAAAAAGGATTTTGTTTTTGGTGTTTTCTGGTTTGTCGTGATTTATTTCATTAACTTTCAATAAGGCAAAGTAGCGTTCGCCATCTTTTGGTGGCCTGATCTTGCCGGCAATTGTGTCGCCCGTTCTTAAATTAAAGCGCCTGATCTGACTGGGGCTTACATAGATATCGTCAGGTCCCGCAAGGTAAGAGGCATCAGCAGAGCGCAAGAATCCAAATCCATCCTGCAAAATTTCCAGAACACCATCACCATAAATATCCTCACCATTTTTGGCATGGCGTTTGAGCATATGGAAAATGACATCCTGTTTGCGTGTTCGGGAGACATTGTCCAGTCCCATTTCATGGGCGGTTTCGAGTAATTCGGATATTGGTTTGGTTTTTAATTCGGATAGATTCATGTTGTAAATGCAATTGCAGAAGGTTTAGGGGACGAACAGGGTAGTTCGGCTAATTGAGGGTTAGAAATTATTAATAATTTTGTATTGGTATCTTTGATTTTATTGACTTGCGGAATTATTGTTTTTAATAAATTTGTTTTTGGTAAAGTATTTTTTTTTGAAATCTGCTCTTGGAATAGGTGTCGAGGTGACGAGCAGGTGGGTAATCTATCACCCCAATATGTGGGTGTCCAGAAAAAAGTTGTGGTTTTTTTTAACTAATTCATCAAGATTTTTTATTCAGATGAAAAAATGGCTCCTTATTGGATGCTCAGGAGCCATTTATAACTACTTTTAGAAATTATCTGACAGTTGGTCTAAAAAGACGATCAGATTGAGCTGTCCAAAAATGCTGCCAATTGTGATTTTGACAATGCACCAACTTTTTTAGCTTCTGCAGTGCCATTTTTGAACAGGATCAGTGTTGGAATCCCCTTCACATTATATTTAGGTGCGGTTTCAGGATTGGCTTCCACATCCAGTTTGCAGATTTTCAGCTTGCCTGCATATTCTTCAGCTACCTCTTCAAGGACTGGAGCAATCATTTTGCAGGGACCACACCATTCTGCCCAAAAATCTACAAGCACAGGGCCACTGGCATTCAGGACATCTTCTTCAAAACTGTCATCAGTAACATGGGAGAGGTTTTCGCTCATTATGGTTTCCTTGAAATGGAGGGGGTAATTAATTCTTGTTTAATGTCGGCCTATAATAAGGGCAAATAAATAGTATTCAAGTCATTGCATTAAATATACCCGGGAAGGACATATTTCTGTTGAATCATTAAAGACTTTCTACATTCTTTCAGCGGCAGTTTTTGCAAAATAAGTCAGAATACCGTCAGCGCCTGCTCTTTTTATGCCGGTCAGGGTTTCAAGGATGATGGTATTCTCATCCAGCCAGCCTTTCTCAAAAGCTGCGCACAACATCGCATATTCACCGCTCACCTGGTACGCAAAAGTCGGCACACCAAATTCATCTTTCACGCGCTGGATAATATCCAGATAAGGCATGGCAGGTTTTACCATGACCATGTCGGCACCTTCAGCAAGGTCCAGAGCAACTTCATGCAGTGCTTCATCCGAATTGCCTGGATCCATCTGGTAATTTTCCTTGCCTGCACCGCCAAGGTTGCCAGCTGAACCCACCGCATCACGAAACGGTCCATAAAAAGCAGAGGCATATTTTGCTGAATAAGCGAGAATCCGGGTATTGATGTGGCTCGCATGTTCCAGAGCCTCCCTGATAGCGCCAATTCTGCCGTCCATCATGTCAGACGGCGCAACTACATCGGCACCAGCCTGGGCGTGGGAAAGAGCCTGTTTTACCAGGGTGTCGACAGTGACATCGTTTAGAACATAGCCATTGTCATCAATGATGCCGTCTTGTCCATGGGTGGTGAAGGGGTCCAGTGCGACATCAGTAATCACACCCAGTTCAGGGCAACACTCTTTAATGGTCTGTACCGCACGCTGGGCAAGGCCTTGAGGGTTAAAGGCTTCTTTGCCGGTTTCAGTTTTTGTGGCGGGATCAGGAACAGGAAAAATCGCCATGGCAGGAATACCAAGGGCTGAAACAATTCGGGCTTCTTTAGCCAACTCATCCAGACTTAAACGTTCAACGCCCGGCATTGAGGGAACCCGCTCACGTGAATTCTTGCCTTCGATGACAAACACAGGATAGATCAGGTCGGCGGGTGTGAGTACGGTTTCACGCATCAGGCGCCGGCTGAAATCATCCCGCCGCATGCGTCGCATACGTGTTGTCGGAAATTGCCTGGCAAATTGGTTTGAAGACACGCCTTTACTCCTGAATTCAGCTAAACTCGGACTTTAACTTTCTCTAGTAAGCCCGATTAAGTCAGGCTAAGTCCATTATACGTAAGCATAAAAGCAAAATTAAACAGGCCGACACTATATAACATAAAGCTTCACGGAGTAAGCTTTGCCGAAATCTCCGGTCTTGATTCTCGTTGACTGACTCAGTAAATAATATCTCTCAATAATAGAAAGCAAAAAGAAAGCCAAAATAAATATGAGCATTAAAAAAGTTCTCCTACTGATAATTTTTCTTTCCCTTGTTGCACTGTTTTTTGCACTGGATTTACAGCAGGTTTTTAATCTGGAATATTTTCAGGCACAGCGTGATGACATACTTGCCTACACGGCAGAGAATTTCTGGCTTAGCAGTGCTGCCTATTTTTTCCTGTATATCACTGTTGCGGCATTGTCCTTGCCAGCCGCGGCAATTCTTACCATTGCTGGCGGCGCTGTTTTTGGTTTTACCTGGGGGCTGGCCATGGTGTCCTTTGCCAGCACCATCGGGGCAACACTGGCATTTCTGCTTTCAAGAACACTGTTAAGGGATTGGGTTCAGGCAAGGTTTGGACAATATCTTCGGGCGATCAATGAAGGCATTGAAAGAGATGGTGTGTTTTATCTTTTTACCTTGCGCCTGATACCGGTATTTCCTTTTTTTCTGGTTAATGTGCTGATGGCGCTTACGCCAATTTCTGCGGCTTCATTTTATACAGTAAGCCAGCTCGGCATGTTGTTCGGCACAGCTTTGTATGTGAATGTTGGTGCTGAACTGGGTCTGGCAACAACTCTTCCGGATATCCTGAATGTTGGCGTGATCAGGGCGGTCGTGGTACTGGCCATTTTCCCCTGGCTGGCAAAAGCCGGCCTGAAGTTTTTCAGAAATCGCAAAGTGTTTGCTGCCTGGAAAAAACACAAACCAGCTAAATACGATACCAATATGGTGGTTATTGGTGCCGGCTCAGCAGGTCTTGTTACTTCTTATATAGCAGCCCTGGTTAAGGCCAGGGTTACTCTGGTTGAAAAGCATCGCATGGGAGGTGACTGCCTGAATACCGGTTGTGTCCCAAGCAAGGCCTTGATTCGCAGCGCCTCAGTGAGTCATTTGATTAGCCGGGCTGAGGAATTTGGTCTGGAGAATGCCGCAGCCACGGTAAATTTCAAGGCGGTGATGGCACGCATCCAGCAAATTATAAAAACGATTGAGCCCCATGATTCAGTTGAACGTTATTCCTCACTGGGTGTGGATTGTGTGTTTGGCGAGGCGAAAATTACCTCACCCTGGACTGTCCAGGTTGGCGAGCAGGAAATCAGCACCCGCCATATTGTCCTTGCAGCGGGTGCGCGCCCCTTTGCTCCGCCAATACCTGGCCTTGAGAATATTCACTATCTGACATCAGATTCTGTCTGGGCACTGGAAGAATTACCGGCAAGATTACTGGTGATGGGTGGCGGCCCAATTGGTTGTGAGCTTGCCCAGGCTTTTTCGCGGCTTGGCTCACAAGTGACAATTGTTAATCGGGCAGATCGTATTCTTCCCCGTGAGGACCTGGATGTTTCTGAGTATATTGCGCAGCAATTTAAGAACGAGGGCATTGAACTAATTACCTCTCATCAGGTAATAAGTTTTTCTGAATCTGCTGGCAGTAAAAGCGCAAGCCTTGTTGGCAAAGATGCGCAAGGCAACAAGCATGATCGAGAACTTGAGTTTGATCAGGTGCTGGTGGCAGTGGGTAGAAAAGCGAATACTGAAAATATTGGTCTGGAAGCCTTAAATGTAGAGCTGAATCAGAACGGAACCGTAAAGGTGAATGAATTTCTGCAAACCAATTTTCCCAATATATTTGCCTGTGGTGATGTGGCTGGCCCCTATCAATTTACTCATATAGCCTCTTTCCAGGCCTGGTTTGCTGCGGTAAATAGTTTGTTTGGCAGCTTTAAAAAATTTCGCATTCATTATGATGTAGTGCCCTGGGCAACCTTCATTGATCCCGAAGTGGCCAGAGTAGGATTAAACGAACGCGATGCTGAGGAAAAGGGCATCGCCTGTGAAGTTACCCGTTACGATATAGATGATCTGGACCGGGCCATAGCCGATGGTGAAGCCAAAGGTTTTGTTAAAGTGCTGACGGTTCCAGGAAAGGATAAAATATTGGGTGCCACTATTGTTGGTTATCATGCCTCGGAATTGATCAATGAATTTGTGCTGGCCATGACCCATGGACTGGGTCTGAAAAAAATCATGGGCACCATTCATATTTACCCGACCCTTTCTGAAAGCGGCAAGTTTGCCGCAGGACAGTGGCAAAAGAGTCATGCGCCACAGTGGCTTTATCCTTATCTTGAAAAATTTCATACCTGGCGCAGGAGATGAAAGTATGTAGGAGGGGTTTTAACCCCGAATGACTGGTACTTGTTCTTCGCGGTTAAAACCGCTCCTACATGGGATAATCCAATTGAGACATTATGATCAAAGATCGCCCGAATATAAAATATACCAGAAGGTAGGGCGGAAAAGCGCAACGTCATCCGCCATGTCGATTGTAAATCGACCGAATAAAATTTAAAAGGAGTAATAAATTGAATACCGAATCAAATGTTTCAGAACGCTATGCCGAAGGCGCTAAAGAAGTTGAACCAAGTCTTTGCTGTCCGGTTGAATATGATGTTGGCTTGCTTGAGCTGCTGCCGCGCGAAATCATCGACAAGGACTATGGTTGTGGCGATCCTTCGCGCTATGTTGAAAACGGCGATACGGTGCTGGATCTTGGTAGCGGCGGCGGGAAAATCTGTTATATGGCAGCACAACTGGTAGGCGACCACGGTCGGGTGATTGGCGTAGACATGACCGATGAAATGCTGGCCCTGGCAAGAAAATATCAAGAAGAGATGGCGGAGAAACTGGGCGGCGACAAAGTCAGTTTTCGCAAAGGTTATATTCAGGATCTGGCTCTTAATCTGGAGGCAAGAGACGCTTTTCTTCAGGAAAACCCTGGCATTGACGAGCGTGATCCGGCAGCACTGACTGCCTGGGAAAGCGAGCAAAAACATAATGCCCCGCTGGTTGCGAACGACAGCGTCGATATCGTGGTGAGCAACTGTGTGTTGAATCTGGTTGATGAAAAGCATCGCAAGCAGATGATCAATGAAATTTTTCGGGTCCTGAAACCCGGCGGGCGTGTGGCTATTTCAGATATTGTTTCCGATGAGTTCGTACCACAGCATCTGAAAGATGATGAGCGCTTATGGAGTGGCTGTATTTCAGGCGCTTTCCAGGAGCAGCAATTTATTCAGATTTTTCTTGATGCCGGATTTATTGATGTGGCCTATGACAAATGGGATGAAGAACCCTGGCAGGTCATAGAAGGTATTGAGTTTCGTTCAGTCACTGTAATGGCCACCAGGCCAGAAGTTGATGATGTGGACAAAGGTCATACAGTTATTTATCGGGGACCTTTTGCAGAACTCAAGGATGACCGTGGCAGGGTTTATCCACGTGGCATTCGCATAGCTGTTGATCAAACCAGCTTTGTGACTTTGGCGGACGGGATGGCGAAAGACAGTTTTATTTTTATAGAGCCTGGAGCGTCTGTGACAGTTGATAAGACGCTGGAAGAAAATGGACGGCGCTCACCTGAGGAGAGTAAAGGCACTTTACACATTACAGGTGGTAAGAAAAAAAGCGGCTGCTGTTAAGAATCGTTCAGAGGGGAAAGTGGCTGCAAGCGCTGCTTGCCCCGATTTCGAAACAGTCTTATCCAGAACACTGTTTCAAATATAGCGCCTACCAGAAAAAAAAGCTTCAAGCCTGGTGTATACCCAATCAGATAACAAATACATGCTGCCAGCATAAAGCTGCAAGTGATCAGTATGCGATTTTTTCTTCCACGAGCAACTCCATCAGTAGTTCCATCAGGAGTTGATGGAAAAATTTTCATTTGCGAAATGCCTGCCAGATGCATACGCCGGTTAAAGCCACAAAACCTACCAGGCTCCACTGCGGAATACTCATGCCAATTATCGGATCTTGCCAGGCTATTTCAGCGCAATTGCCATCACCGGTAAACATGGTTGCCAATGTTTCGGTTAATGGAAACTCCTGAAACATATAAGCCACACTTGGGCCGCAGGCTGGTACTTCATCTTTGGGAAGATGCTGAAGCCAGATTTGACGAATGGCAAAACCGCCACCACTGGCGGAGAATAATGCGGCCAGCAGGCCGTAGATTATTTTGCCTTTACCTGCAGGATTATGAATAAAAGCAATTAAAGAGGTGAAACCTGCCAGTAGGAAGAAAAATCGCTGGGTCATGCACAGGGGGCAAGGTTCCAGCATCATTACTTTTTCCATGTATAGGGCGATAGCCAGCAAGGTTACGCAAAACAGGAAGATGTATAGATAGAGCAAGCGAGTCTGTAGCAATTTTTGTAGTGTTGGATTATTCATCATGATTTTATCTTGTCTTCATTTCAAGAAGCATTCATTTGCTTAACATAGGATTCAAAGTCTATATTATCCGAGCTTTCTATGGCTTGTCTTTCAAGATTGGATTTTTCTGCCATTTCTTTCAAATTTGTCATCACATCACTATCCAGTGTTTGTGAACGAAAAAAGTCACTATTGGCCAGAGACTGGTTCATGGCAAAAGTGAAGTAGGGTGTTTTTAGCTCATCCATGCGTTGCAGAATTTTTGCAGAAGGGGTCAGCGTGCTGTCTTCCACTTTGGCCAGCTGAGCCTTTGTCGCTTGAGAATGTGTTTCATCCTGGTGAATGTCATCCATCAATTCTGATATAGACAAAGCTTCCTGAAGAATTTCATCGGCCCAATCTTTCAGAGCTATGGATTTTCCATGCTGTTTTAATTCAAGACCCGGCTCTCTGCCTCGATTCACCACGGTTTTTAAATTGTCTTCTATTTCAGCGTATTCATCAGCGTCTGATGGTGGGCTTTTACGCAACAGGCAAAGCATCAGGAAGCTGTTCAGGAATTTTATTTGCTCGCTATCAATTCCCACCGGTAGAAATGGGTTCAGATCCAGGCAGCGTACTTCTATATATTCAACACCCTGATCTCTGAGGACCTTAAGCGGACGGGTACCGGTTGGTGCTACACGTTTTGGGCGGATGGTGCTGTAAAATTCATTTTCAATTTGCAGGATACTGTCATTGAGTTGTTTGAACTCGCCATCCTCCGATGTAAATTTCTTATATGGTTCATAAGGCGTTTGAATCGCATTGGTCAGGCCAAGAGCATAATTTTCCAGATCGTTGTAACTGACATAAAGATCAGCCTGTGCATCGCTGGTATAGCCCAAATCTCCCATTCTTAAACAGGTGGCATAAGGCATGTATAAAGTGGCATCGTCATAGAATTCAAGGCCGTGGTCCTTGTTGTTTCTGACAAAGCTTTTACATACTGCAGGGGATGCGCCAAACAAATAAATAAGCAGCCATGAGTAACGGCGGAAATTACGAATCAAATTAAAATACTGTTCTGTTTTGAAATCTGTCAGAGAAAGTTCCGAGTGATGGAGGTCTTTATACATGTCCCAGAAACTATCCGGCAGGGAAAAATTGTAATGGATGCCGGCAATGGTTTGCATGGCGCGGCCATAACGATAGCTTAATCCCATACGGTAAAGTGTTTTGAGTTTGCCGATATTGGATGAGCCATATTCTGCCAGTGGAATCTGACTATCGTCATCGAGGACGCAGGGCATACTGGATGTCCAGATAAGTTCTTCCCGGTCCATTTGTCTGAAAGTAAAAGCATGAAGGTTTGACAGGTATGCCAGGCTTTCATCCGGTGATTGGAAAACTGGCGTAATGAATTCGAGCAGGGCTTCGGAAAAATCCGTCGTCAGACTGGGATGGGTAAGTGGCGAACCCAGGCCGGCCGGATGCGGGGTCTGCGCAATATGACCCTGCGGGTTTATGCGCAAACTTTCCTTTTCTATGCCATGACCAATGTCCGCGAGGCAACCAATGCTGGAAGACTCGGTGAGCTGGCTCAGGCGCTGCTTTAATTGTTCCGACAAAACAATATCCCTGAATAAATTGTATTGAGTTTGGGTTTGCTCTCGCTTAATTCGCAACTATTCATATCTGCCCATCACTACCAAACAAAAAATCAATCTAGTATGTAGTAAGGTATTAATATTATTGGGGATTTACTGCTGAATTTGCCGCGAGGAAGCCTGTGGCTGGGGATTATGCCATAGATACAGGCATCTGGATAATTCAATTTTTACTGCTTTCGTGGCTCAAAGTGCCACTGACACTGACTCTTTTATAACAGCTGTGAGATTTTTGAAAAGTGCCATGTCTCACCTGGAAGCGTACGCTCGGATTGCCATGGGACAAAAGCAGTTTCAGGACTCCGTATTTTTTCTTATGAAACGATGGATTTGACGACGGTCCTGTTTGCTCGGGCGTCCGCTGGCAAGAGGGTTCATGGCGCGCTGCATTTTGCGCTGTTCTGCCTGCAATAGCCGTTTTTCAATACTCTCGGGGGTTTCTTCATACAGTAATGCCGCCTGGAGCGCGCTACCGCGTTTGTCAGATAATGCGGTCACAGTAACAGTCAGTTCATCCAGGCCCCGGCGTATTTCCAGGATGAACCCGGCTTCTATTTCGCGGCTGCTTTTGCTGCGGGCACCATTGCAGTGCACTTTGCCTCCTTCTATGGCCTGCTTGGCCATTGATCGGGTTTTAAAAAAACGCGCTGCCCAGAGCCACTTGTCGAGACGTACTTTGGTCAATTCTGCCATGTCATTAACTCATCAAGATGTTCGATGCCTTGAAAGTGGGATGGATCACTGGGATGGGTGCCTGAATCCGGATGCAAGACCTGAATCAAATGGCCAATACCACTGCGGTGAGCACACTCCAGTACAGCAAGGCTGTCATCGACAAACAGTGAGCGCGATAAATCCAGCTGTTCGCGCTCTTGCAGCGCTTCCCAGAAACCATCATTTTCCTTGGCAAGTTCAAATTCGTGGGAGCTGATCATCTGCTCCAGATGAAGGTGAAGGTTTGAGGCTGCTACCTTGATAGCCAGTGCTTTGGGGTGTGCATTGGTAACCAGCACAACCCTTTTTTCCAGTGTTTTCAGAAATGCTAAAAATTCAGCACAGTGGGGACGCATGGCAATTCTGTGGCGGACTTCTTTTTTCAGCGCTTCAACATCCATGGAAAGCTGTTCTGACCAGTGATCAAGGCAGTACCAACGCAGGCTGCCATAAGTCGAATCGGAAAGGCTGCGGACAGTTTTCTGCGCCTCTTCAATGGCTATATCCTTGTGAGCAGCTATTTTGTGAGGCAGAAATTCCAGCCAGAAATAATTATCAAAACTGAGATCCAGCAGGGTGCCGTCCATATCAAGAAGCACGTTATCTATTTCTGCCCAGTTCACCATAAGTTAAATTCATACAAGCCTTGGTAAGTTCTATTATAATGTACTGAACATGGAATTTATTTTTTAACTGATGTAATTGGTAAAGTAGATAAATTGTAGATAAAT
>Ga0257114_1002479_pt1 | contig 12307 bp, 20 predicted proteins | sample SI112_10mmetaG_FD_190149 | JGI IMG/M metagenome (GOLD analysis project Ga0257114, IMG submission 190149) | Marine microbial communities from Saanich Inlet, British Columbia, Canada - SI112_10m | ecosystem: Environmental > Aquatic > Marine > Inlet | place: Canada: British Columbia | collected... | reverse complement strand
CATTCGTTGGTTCAGGTGACGAAGATCTTGACCGTGGTTACGGAGCAAAGTTGGGCGTCAAGTACAACTTCTGATCGTTCATATAGACAAGTAAATATCTAGATGTTATACTGGGGGTGCGACGGCATCCCTTTTTTTTATGCGAAATTATTTTGTAAAGATCGTCACTCATCCTGCTACACACTTTAATGTGATGTCTATTGGAGTGTTGATTATGATTGGGATGCTCCACAACCATGCACACTTCTCAATGAGTAAAGATGCAGATGCATACGTGAGGCAGTGGTGTAGATCCTCAGCAGAAAATAAAAAGACCTGTATCCGATATGGTGGAAACATGGACTATTGACAAAACTTTACGTTTCCTATATAATATGTAAAGAAACATTACGGAGTGTATCGTGACTGTAACAACAAACGATCGTGGACAGCAAAACCTGTTCGCCAGAGAACCCCAAATGTATATTTCACAAACTGATGCGGAACGTTACGGTTATGAGTCATATGCAGAAAAGGCAGAGAAATTGAATGGACGCACTGCTATGCTTGGATTTGTTGCTGCTGTTGTCTCTTATGCTTTCAGTGGTAGCGTATTTTTCTTTGGTGTCTTCGGATTCTAATGACTGAATTTGCTTTTACCCTAACAAGCATTGTATTCTTAGTATTGCTTTGCTATTCTATTGAAAACCTATCTGAAACCTACTGATGGAACCCTCTCTACTTGAAATTCTGACTTATTATGTGATTGGTGGTGCCCTTTTGGTTGGTGCCCCAGGAGTATTCTTTTTTATTGTCTTTATGCCTGCTCTGCAGAACACTAAAGGCAGAATGGTTGGTTACGGTGACCACAAAGAATATGGTGATATTTCATCTTACGAAAACTCTAAGAGTGATCAAACCAAATTTTATCTTGAAGTTAGTGGATGATACTTGACAGAGTATCAAACTTTCTATATAATTAACCTAACTTTATACCGAACTAATGGCATACACGATTACTCTCCGAACTCCTGATGGAGATACCATTATCTCTTGTGAAGACGATCAGTATATTCTGGACGCTGCTGAGGAAGGTGGAGTTGATATGAACTATTCTTGCCGTGCGGGTGCGTGTTCATCCTGTGCTGGTAAGATTGTCAGTGGCACTGTAGACCAAACCGATCAATCTTTCTTAGATGATGACCAGATGGCATCGGGATTTGTTCTTACATGTGTTGCTTATCCGACAAGTGATTGTGTAATTGAAACTGAAAAAGAAGAGGAACTTTACTAATGTCTGTCACTCTCCGTTTTAAAATCTTAGATGCACTTCGTGCTGATGCTAATGGTAACATTGCTAAAGCAAAGGCTAACATAGAAGTTTATCTAGAAAACCCTGTAGGTATCGGTGAGCATCCTGATGTTCTTGCTGCTATTCAGGATCAACTTGATGTCATCGCACATGAAGAAGAACGAATTGAAGTCATTGTAAAACACTTTGATAATGCCTAATTCAAATCAACTCTATGAAGACATGCAGAAACTGGATGACATGTATGAAGAACTTCTATGGCATCCAGATGACGAACTACAGTTCACCCATGATGGTGAACGAATCATTATTCTAAACAAAACATTAGAGGAAAAACAATGAACGAAAACGCAGAACGCATCAACGGTTGGGCAGCAATGATCGGAGTCATTGCCGCAATGGGTAGTTATGCCGTTAGTGGGCAAATTATTCCAGGTATTTGGTAATGGGATTTCTTGCAGTAGCATTCTTAATCCTAATTCCAATTGGAGCAGCAGCAGCAATGACCCCAAAGAGAACAAAAGTATGAGTATTGAATGGGCCCAGGCAATTATTTTTTTCTTGACACCCCTATTCTTTATGCTATTATTAATAGAAACTAATGAAGATGATGATGGACCACCAGACGGTGGACTAATGACTCCAGCATATAATCCGATTTGATATATAAAGGAGACTTGACGGTCTCCTTTTTCTATGATAATATATTAGTCACCCTATGAAGAACATGATCAACACTATCAGTATTGGATTAGTTGCTATTGCTATTCCATTAGTATCTGGAATTAATTGGTTAAGTAGTAATAATAAAATAGTGCAAACACCATCTCCTGTAGAAGAGGTAGTAGTCGAAGTTCCAAAGACATGGATTTGTCCTGAGTGTACACCAGAAGAACAATACGTTTTAAAAGAATTACAACGTGGCACAAAAATCAAAGATAGAAATGCCCTGGCAACGATCCTGGGTAACATTAAACAGGAAAGTAAGTTCATTGCCAATATATGTGAGGGAGGTGCTAGAGTTCCTTACATTGATTGCCATCGGGGTGGTTACGGGATCATTCAGTGGACCTCTAAGAACCGTTATTTGGGGTTAGGTAACTTCGCAAGTAAGTATGGGTGTGACCCCAGTACCCTTGAATGTCAGACTCGTTATATGATTAATGAAGACATCTTTGTGAGGACTCTCCCTGACTTTGAAGGTAGTGGACAAACGGTTGCAAAATATATGATTCCATCCTATTATTGGTTGGGATGGGGTATTCGTGGTTCGCGTGATACCTATGCATACAGTTATGTAACCCAAATGGTATACTCTTGATTGATCCAGAAGACTGTAAGAACCTAGAAGCACCTCTTTTTGAGTGTGGTCCGGGACATTTTACTCAAGGTTATGGATGGTTAGGAGGAATATATAAAAATTATCATGAAAAAATGACAGACAAAATAGTCAATGATTGGCGTTACAATGAAGATAAAATGAAGGTGCGTCAACAAGCACTATTCATTTTAAATGAAAAATATGGTAAGGATTTAGATACCACACGGAAGTCTAAATATACCAACCAATCCATTTATGAGTGTGCCCATGATTGGGTCTCTCAAGGCAACGTAAGTTGCAGTGGAATTACAAAATACTATGAGGCATATTATGCAAAAAGTTTTTAATTTGATGGCAGCATTTTCTTTTTTAGTATCTGGTGCTAGCGTTGCTGGTGCTTGGTATCTTTATAAGAATGCAGATGTCATGATTGAACAAGCGAGAGAGAAAGCAGTAGAAGAAATTGCCGAAGCAATTCCGGGTATTATTGAAGGGTTGATGCCAGAGATGCCAGAAATTCCTGGTGCAACTGGTGGTGCTGTTCCTCCTGTTGGTCTTCCTTTCTAATGAAAAAACTATTAGCAGTAATCGCAGCAACGTTTTTGAGCGTTCCTGTGCTTGCAGAACCTACCAAAGGTTTCTATACTAATGATTCTATGGGATGTATGTTACTACGGGAATGCACCGATGGAGTCGAAGAAGTCACTAACCTTTTGGATATTTCTCGTCAGTATCCTAATACTTCTGACTTTACTCCTGTTGCTACTGAATTCAACATCATGCTTACTTCCCTTAACAGGGTCGGAGTTAAAGTGTTTTTAGCAGATGAAAAATATTTTCCTGTAGGACATCGTGGTGTTTATCACACTGTAGGAAATAACTTCTTCTTGAACAAGACATTTATGGGTCGTCCTGGTGTACTCATGAGTGTAATGCGTCATGAAGGATGGCACGCTGCACAAGATTGTATGGCAGGCACTATCAACAATAGTTTGATTGCTCTCATTATGCCAGAAGATACTGTCCCTATGTTATGGCGTGAGATGGTAGAGAGCGCGTATCCTGAGTCAGCATGGCCATGGGAGAAGGAAGCAACTTGGGCAGGTAAGACTGAAGGAATGACTGCTGATGCCCTGAATGCTTGTGCTGCTGGTCAGATGTGGATGGAATATGAACCAACTCCACTGACAAGAAAGTATCTAGTCAAAGAGGGGTATATTTCTAAATAGAAATGCGTTGCTCTACACGGAATGTCAGAGGAAGTCAAGAAGGAAGATCCTAAAAAGAAAGGTATTCTTGGAAAGATGAAGGAGGCAGCAAGTGACAAAGAAGAACAGCTTGATATTCTGTCTACTTTTGTTAGGCTTGGCATCCTTGTTTGGAGCGGCGGAATACTCACGCTGGCGTACATTCAGTTACCACCCGTACTTGGTATTCCCGAGCAAAAACTAGATCCTACCTTTATCGCAAGTGTCTTCACCGGAGTGCTTGCGACTTTTGGTGTTCAGGCAGCAAAGAAAGGTGGTGATGGTTCTTCCAAAGGAAATGGTGGTATCAGTAAAGCAGATATGGAAAGATTGATTGCTGCTGCAGCACAGACTGCACCTGCTCAAACTATTCGTGTCGAACAAGCACCAATTAAGTTCATCACTAATGATGATGAACCACCTGTAAAACCTACCTTGTAGAAAAAAAGATGAGAAAATTTGTTAGTTTGATTTGTTTACTGGGTGTCATGTTTATGGCATCACCAGTCTTTGCTGTTGATGTTGTTATGGGTGCGGGAGGTAACCTAGCATTTGAACCTAATGAGATTTCAATTTCTGCAGGTGACACACTACACTTTGTAAACGAGGCACTCCCTCCACATAATATTATTGTTGAAGCACGTCCAGATCTTTCAAGAGAGTCGCTGCTTTTTGCTCCTGGTGAGTCACAAGATATCAAGTTTGCCGATGCTGGTGACTATGAATTTTGGTGTGGACCACACAAAGGTGCAGGTATGACTGGTACAATTCACGTCGAATGATGTGAAGTAATTTATTAAACCTATATGAATCTAATATTACATCCATTACAAAATCCAAATGACCCCGTCTGGAGTGTGATTATTTCTATAATCATCCTTTTGGCGGGAGTTTCTTATTATATCTACTATATACTAGGAATAGATGAAAGGGAATCCCATGGGAGCACTAACGCCACCAAGCAGGAAGAGTTGTTACAACTTCCGAGTGACGGAGATAAATCGTGTTCTTGATGGCGATACTATCGATGTCACTATTGACCTCGGGTTTGATTTATACAAGAAAGAAAGAGTTAGAATTGCAGGAGTTGATACACCGGAGAAAAGAACGAGAAATCTAGAGGAGAAGGCACTTGGAATCGACGCAACCAACTGGCTCAAAGAGAAACTCGAAGGCACTTTGGCTGGTGATGATGAGTTGTCTGTTAGGACTGAACTTGTTGGTGGGACTGGGAAATATGGGCGTCTTCTGGGTTGGCTTTACATTGGGGATGCAGACGTGTCCCTCAACGAGCAAATGATTGAGGAAGGGTATGCTCATGCCTATGATGGTGGCACCAAAGATATGAACCTTGAAAAACTTCGTGAAATACGTAGAACACATGGGACCTTAGTAGAATGATGGATAAGTCACCGTTTAAGTGGGTTGTATTAAGTGTTGGTGGTGTAGTTGCTGTAGCACACATCGGTGTTTTGGGGCATCTCATTAAAGCAACAAGAGTACCTGAAGCACCAATCATCAATTTCCCTGGAGGAGATTATTCTTCTTATAGAATTCAAGCAGGCAAAGAAGGTTATAGTATAGAATACAAAGCAAATGATCCTGCTATTTTAGAATCCCAAAAATCATTATCTTCAGATACTAATAAGAAAGGATTCTTTGGTGGTGGCACAGAGAGTCGCCGTGAGTGGCGTAGAGACCAATTCACTATGGATGGCACTAGAAATCTAGGAGGTGCAACAGGTGAAGAGGGAAAGTCTGCAAAAGAAATAGAGTGTATAGTGGCGGACGCTGGCGCACGGAGTCAAGGTGCAATGGCAGGAACTAGTATTGCTGCTGGTGTTGGTGTTCCTGCTGTGATTGGTATTCCATATGTTGGATGGTTAGCAGCTGGTTGGGTATCACTTTTGGGTGGTAAAGTAGGTTCTACTGTTGGTTCTACAGTAGGTTCCGTATTTGATGATTGTTAGTAAAATGAATTTTGAATTGGATATGGAGGATTATACAATCATCCTCAATGCGCTTCATTACTATAAAAAAGTTGAGAAGAAAGGAAACTTTCGGCAATATACTGATGAAAAAGTTAATGCCCTTAGAGATAAACTTGCCAAGCAAACCGTGCAAAGTAAGTTTAGTTTTGAGGAGTATGGAGATATAATCAATGGAAATACCTGATATTGGAACTAATGAAATTAGAATTAGAGAGTTAAACATTCCAGATATATCAACAACAATTATACCAGAACCTAGGTATAGTATTCCAAACACTCCACCTGTAACTGTAACTATTGGAGTTCCTGTTGTTGATATGCCTGGATGTGTTGAGGCACACGAACAAAATTCTGGTAGAGAGAAGAGTGGAATAATTTCAGAAGATGACCCTAAAGGTGTAAAAACTTATTGTGATTCTAGTGCTCCTAGTTTTGATCCGATTGATTATGATAAAGATGACTTAGATTTTAAAGAAGAGGCACCAGTTCCTGCATATAAAGGAGAGGAAGTAAGACCTTCGCAAGATGTACCAAAGACTCCTGAAGTTCCAGATACTTCAGCAGCAACAGCACAAATAGAGTGTCCAACAAAGGAACAATTGCAAACAGAACCTATTGGGTTTATTTTTGATAGTGGACGCAAAAAAATAACTGGTTACCGTATAGATGGCAACCAGTGTATTCGTGAAGTAGAAGATATTCCTATTCTAAATCAAGTTGTTAATGCTATTCCTCCTGCTGGTATCATTACTACAACTGCATCCATTGCTGTCGTAGCAACAACTTCCGCATTGTTGGCAAAACCTTTTGCTGATATTCTTTTGAGGGTTGTGAAACCTGTAACTAAAAAAGTCGTCAAAAAGATTGCTTCTATCAGGGGGAAGGTGAGTAAGGTTGAATCTGTAAAGGAGCGCCAAGGAGCTCAGCGCGACCGGGTGAATGCGATTCAAGCCCTAAGGAAGGCATTGAAGAAATAGGTTTTGGGATAGTGTGTTTATGTGGTTTGATGTAAGTGGTATTTTTTACTACTACATCAGCACACACTGAATGATAAGGACTCTTGGGATGAAAAGCAATACCCTTCTGAATTAATTCTCCACAATTTTTAAGTCTAGCAATCTCAAAATCTAATCTTTTATTGGCAGTTGCCTGTTGCATCAATGCGATGTTAGCAGCAGCTGCTTCTTTGCATTGGTCTTGTAGTTTTCTATCTAATGGTCGTGACCACGTAGCAGAGAAACCTACGGATAGACTATAGGTATCTTTTTGTCCAGTTCTAGTTCTCTTACGAAATAGGATATTGCCTGGGTTATCAATGATACCATCTCCAGTTTGATTACCATTTTCATCAAACGCACCATAATTATCACTGATATCATATACTGGGTCCATATAATGTGGTTCCCAAGGTCTTTGTATTGAACCTGCACCAGTTACATATGGGGTAAGGTTTAATGTAGGACCCTGACACTGTATCCCCGACCCATATGTATTGGTGATATATGGTCCCTGTAAAACCTGGATCGCCTGGTTTGTGACGCTACCACTAGAATTAGCAACAGGAGAAGCGGTAGCACTGACGCCACCAACAGTTTCTGCATTTACCGGAAGAGTAAAGATTAGTGTAATTATTGTTGGAATATACTTGTAGTATCTGTGATACTTGTTACGTCGGTTTCTCTCTGAATGATCGTGTGATTTGAAAGTCCAGGTCCGCTGTAAGTTTCTGTAAACTGAAACGCATCCCCCGGATTCGTTTGGACGAATTGTGGTGTATTTGTTACTCCTGTCCATGATGAAGTCACTCCATTTATTGATACGTTAGTAGAACCTCTTTCAGGACTTAAGGTTCCGTTTATTGGTTCAATACCACTGCCAGTCGCAGAGTATTGATACCCTGTGTTGTAATCCATTGAATTTATAGTCTCAGTTATCTTCTGAGTTGTTTCTGTGTGACTGGTCATACTTCCCTGTGTGAAGTTTGGCACCACAGGGACCGCCTGGGCAGGAACAAGTATGGCACTTGCACCCACCGCAGACATTACAGACCAGAATATTGTCTTTCCAAAACGGGTCATTACGAATTTCCTCAATCAATTATGGTGATCTCAGAAACGAATTGTCCGGTTCCACTGGTTCCAGCTCCACCTGCGGTGATGGAGATAACTCCAGCAGAGGTGACAGTTCCAGCAAGGTCTCCAGCAGCACCTGCAGTATAACTAAGGGTGCTAGAAAAGTTAGGCACTTGACCTACAGTAGGAGCAGCAGTTGGCACTACATCACCTTGGGTATATGATTGACTAAAGGAGAATGCTGAACCTGCTGTATCTTGAGTAGCAGTAATAGTACCTGGTGCATAGATACCAGAAGTAATAGTACCAGCAGAAACAGCTCCTGCAGTGCTACCATCGGTGGTATCAATATTTGAACCGGTGATACTGAATGAGGAACCAATTCTGGTTGCCTGAGTCCTGGCAGAATCAACCGTAAGTTGAACACTAGAAGCATGTTTAGAAACAATTCCGCCAGCATTAGTGGCGGTTGCTGTCATCAAAATCATTATTAATGGCAACAATCTTTTCATGGATACTTTACCAAATAGACGCTACTGCTATTTAGAGTAAGATTTTTTCAATGTAAAGATGTAGTTTGAAATGATGGAATTGGAGTAATAATAAATATATAAAAGATTAGTGCGTTGGATGGCAAATCGGTATAGCAAAGCATTAAAACAATTAAACAATAAGAGTATTGCTGAGAAATTGCGATTGCTTGAGGCACTTCCAACAAACAATACGACTGGTGTTTATGATAAAAAAACAGTTGAAATAGAACCTACAGAAAAATATTGGAGTGGTGGTGAATTTAATAAACCACAACATTCTGATTTTAGTCAGGATTATTTTGTATATGATCCAACAGGTCAAGATACTTCAGGGTTGATTGGTGAGGATGGAACAGTTTTTTCTAAGTTACCTCCCGAATCAGAGGGATTTATTTTGGGACCAATTGTAGATGAGTTTGTCTCCACAAAATCAGGATCATATACTAGTATTGGATATCTTCAGAAAGACACCAGACAATTTGTTTTACTTGCAAAAATTGATGGACAATGGGAACGTAATATGAATGGTTCTCATACAGTTTGGAATGGAACTCAAGATGGATTGACAATTTACAATCAAAAATTTACTCTTGAAATGGCACAGTGGGTGAAAGAAAGAATTTCTCTTGGAGATTATATTAAAGATGTTCCTTATTTTTATGGTGGAGGTCTTTCTGAAAATTTGAATTTACCAAATGTTCCTGATAATATGAGAAGTGGTAATGGTATAGGTCCAAATGAGAATCCTGATAAAGTAGAGGTATTTTTTACAAACAAAGAAAAAAGTGAAATTCAAACTACAATTAACGGATATATAAAATCTGGAGATTCTATTGAAGATATGGGTTTTAAACTTGGAAGTATGGCATCTGAAAAGCAAATGTCAATAAAACAAATGCATCACGTTTTAAAAACATTTAATTCTAAAGTAAAAAATTATACCCCCGGAAAAAAATGAAAAGAGTCAGAGATATTATAAACCTACAGGAACAGGAACCAGATGGACCTGCATTTTTTAGAAATGCTGATGGTGATGATACTGGTCCCTATGCCAATAATCAGGATGGTGAAGTAACTGGCGGTGGTAGGGTACAAAACTATCCAGTTAGTGCATCTAATGTTAGGTGGTTAAGAACGCAAGGAGGACCATTTTCATTTGGATATCTTAAAGGACATACGTTAGAAAATCTTACCTTGGAATTATTAGGTACTGATTTATCAGCATCATTCATAAAAGATTCTGGTACTTTGTATGATGATCTTGGAACAAGACAAGTAGAGGAACAAAATACTGCATCTACTTATTTTACTGATGTAGTACAACCAGCTTATAATGCAATGTCGGCACAAGTTGACGCCTTGTCAGCAGCAGGAAATTATTTTGGTGCATCTGCAGTATTGAATGCCTGGATGAATGGTCCAAGTGAAAATACTGAATATGATAGATTAACTAGAGTTTATGAGGCGACCGCTATAGAAAGAAGTGCTCTCCTTAGTAGAATAGGTGATTATATTATGGGTGGTAAAATTGATACTTCTGATCCATATGAATTAGACTATCCAGAACTTGCGGGTAATAATGATCAACCTACTCCCACAGACCCTAAAATTAAAAGATTGAAAGAGTTAATTGATAAGATAACTAGTGGTTTAACTCTTACCGATGCAGAGAAAAAAGAATTGATTGATGCTGGTCTTGATGGTTTTGAAGGAAGTGATGCTTTATATGATGGCATGAGTCCTGAGGACTTTGGTGATGCTCCTGTGCCTTATGATCTTGCTGGTGATCTTGCCTTACTAGGATTAAGTTACGCTCTTGTTAAATCTGCAATTGTAGCATTTGGTCCATCAATTTCTGGAATAATGAAGCAAGGTGGTTACCTGAAAGATTTATTGATCAAGGGTAAACCTCCTGGACCATTCGCTGGTAAGGCACCAAGACCTCCTAAGATTAATAGTAGTTCAAAAGAAATATGGAATACTAATACTGGAAAATATGAAGTCATCAAAAAAGGTGATCCAGGATGGGACTGGGCTCAGAGAGCATTGAAAGATACAGGTTCAAATAGTTTTGATGCTTACAAAAAAACTGGTGAAATGCCTGGTGGTATTCAAGGTTGGAGACCTCAACAAGGATTTGATCCTACTAGACCTGCATCAAAGGGTGGTCCTGGATCAATGCCAACTCCTGATGTAACCACACCTGGTGGTGCAGCTGCTGTAAGTGGTGCAGCAGCTGGTGGTGCTGCTGTTGGAACATATGTTCAGAAATTCGTAAAAGATGTTATTAATTGGGGTAAAGGTAAGAACGAAAATTATGATTACAATGGAGAAACTATCTTTACTCTCACAGAATCTAGAAAAAGAATTCTGAAAAATATAAAGAAACCATATGAAGTTCCTGAACTTCCCAAGAAATATAAAATGAATTTTGCTGGTAAGTATTCTGCTCAAAATACTCCAGATAAAACAGCGTCTCAAGTTAGTGACGAATTAGTTGCTTCTGGAAATGCAAGAGGACAAAGGTGGAGACAAAAAGATAAAGACTGGGTTGGTTATGAGACAAGTGAAAGAATGAATCTTGTGTATGACAAGGTTGGTCATGGCGATCAATATTGGAATATGATTGTTAGTGATAATCTTAAAAAGAAAAGGGATAGAGAACTCCAAGAACAATTAAATATTATTGCTCATGAAAAGGCATTAGTGAAAGAAAATCCAAATTATGAAACACCATTTAATCAAAATAAAATAGATGAACAGGAAACCTTATCTGCTGATAAAGATCCTTTATTTAAAAAGGTTTCAAAATCTCTGAAGAAAGAAATTGATTATTCAGATAAACCATCTAAGAATGGATATCCAAATGATCCACCACCTAAAACGATAAATGGATATCATCCAGATTTGGTTAATGGGCAGAGAGTTTCAAAATACTATAATGGATTAGATCCTCATAGCGCAGAAGCAATGTCACCCACAGGCAATCCAGAAATTGATGCAAAGGCAAAGGAGGCAATGAATCTCAAGGCGAAGGCAAGAAAACTCAAAACGCTTCTTGGGAAAGGGGCTTGACAGGTAAGGGAAACTGTAGTATTATAAATAAGTCAGCAAGTCAAGGAACCAACACATTCCTTTACTGTTCGTAACACCCCTTCAACCAAGACCTATAGGGTGTCTAAAAACGTCTTTCATACCTGTGTCTAAGGGTGATACAGGAATAGTAAAACCATCATTTCCCTGATGATCTTACTTTTTAGTTCAAAACAATGGCAACACTTTCAAGGCAACAATCAACCTCATCGTGGGAATCATTCTGCGAGTGGGTAACATCAACTAACAACCGTCTGTATGTCGGTTGGTTCGGTGTACTGATGATTCCAACTCTGTTGGCAGCAACCATCTGTTTCGTCGTAGCATTCGTCGCTGCTCCCCCCGTGGACATCGACGGTATCCGCGAACCAGTTGCTGGTTCACTAATGTATGGTAACAACATCATCTCTGGTGCAGTTGTTCCCTCTTCCAACGCAATTGGTCTTCACTTCTATCCCATCTGGGAAGCCGCATCGCTTGACGAGTGGCTGTATAACGGTGGTCCTTTCCAACTTGTAGTCTTTCACTTCCTCATTGGCATCTATGCATATATGGGACGTGAGTGGGAACTTTCCTACCGCCTGGGCATGAGACCCTGGATCTGTGTAGCATACTCTGCACCAGTTGCAGCAGCATCCGCAGTCTTCCTCGTCTACCCATTCGGGCAAGGTTCTTTCTCTGACGCAATGCCACTTGGCATCTCTGGTACTTTCAACTACATGCTTGTTTTCCAAGCAGAACATAACATCCTGATGCACC
>Ga0257114_1002477_pt1 | contig 12328 bp, 18 predicted proteins | sample SI112_10mmetaG_FD_190149 | JGI IMG/M metagenome (GOLD analysis project Ga0257114, IMG submission 190149) | Marine microbial communities from Saanich Inlet, British Columbia, Canada - SI112_10m | ecosystem: Environmental > Aquatic > Marine > Inlet | place: Canada: British Columbia | collected... | reverse complement strand
AACTTTTACAAAGTAAAAAAAAACTTAAAAATAAACGAAGAGCAACAAAGCTTGATAGAAAAAGCTAAAAGTAAATTTATTGCAAGGAGAAACGGAATTGATTGCTATAAAATGCCACTATACAAAAACATCAAATGCTTTAAATTAGATTTGGATGATATATTTGAGGAGAAAGCAGCAGGAAGAAAAATATAAATTTAAAAAACTATGAAAATCTTAAAATTAAGTAAAAAAATTTATTTTTCAATTTTATATTCACCGTATTTATTACAGTTTAATAAATATCTAATATTAAAAAGACTAGAAAGAAATAGAAAGATACTAAAAAAATTAGTGCAGTTAAAACTTTTTCTTTTAGACGAAAAAGAACTTTTAAAAACAAAAAAAGATATTAAAAAAATAAATTTCGTAATTCAAAAACTAGAAAAAAAACTATTTAAACTATATTATAAGCTTTAATAAAGCATTGATTATTAATAATAACATTCTATAATCAGAGTGTTATTTATACATAGCTAGGAGGTAATACTTTCTAGCGATTAATTATAATTCAATGTCCGATCAAGAAAAAATTAGTAAAAGAGGTAGAGTGAACGAAGGAAGACCACTAAATTTTAATTCAGTAGAAGAATTACAAGAAAAGATTGATCAATATTTCAAATACACAGAAGAAAAAGAAAAACCTATGACAATGACAGGTTTAGCATATTATTTAAATTCTGACACAAAAACAATAAGAAATTACGGAAAAAAAGAGGAGTTTTTCCTTACAATTAAAAAAGCTAGACAAAGAGTATTAATGGACAAAGAAGAAAGACTTAATGAAGGCAAGGCAACAGCAGGCATTATATTTGATCTATGCAATAATAATAGCGACTTATACAGCAACAAGCATGATGATAAACAAAGACCAATCACAATCATAGCTAATAACCCAATAAAGGAATGAACTACAAGCAAAAGATATTAGAGTCTGAAAACATAAGTAAAAGAATATCAATCACTACAATAGAAAGCATATTATCAGAAACTAACACGAAAGAAGAAGCAGTTATAACAATCATAGATTGCTTAAAAGAGATATTGCCAACATTAGATATAAAAGAATATAAAGAAATCAATCAAGATTTAATCAAATTAATAGACTATGAAGAGTCTAAACCTAAAAAATCCAAAAAATAGAACCCCCAGAATATAAGGCTTGAATGCCAATCCCTCACCGCGTGGATAAAAAATGTAAAAAAAACATATATTTACTTGACAAGTAAAAAAGCATAGTATAAACTTAATTACATAATCAACTTAATTAAAAAAAAACTATGAGAATTTTAACAAACTGGGAAAAGCAAGAATTAAAAGATAAATTATCAGTCTTGACAGATAACAACGATCACAACGAGGCAAGATTATTATTAACAAAAGAATTGATGCTTAATGAACTATATGAGTTTTATTGCGATTGCATTGTTATATTAGATGATACAGAGCAATGGGAAGAAACACGCCAAGCGTGGTTTAAAAAAAGAGCAATAGCAGATAAATTTTTATGGACTATTGCACCAGATTATTATAATTGCTTTTAAGATATATATAATAAAAAGGGAGGAAATAAAACCTCCCTTAAACTTAAATCAAAAAATCATGAAAAACTGGAACGAGATATTAAAAGAATCAGAAGAATTACTAAATGTAAAATTCTACATAACACCTAACAAACAAATTGAATTTAAAACTAACGATTTCTGTGGGTGGTCGTGGTATTGCGACCTTAAAAAAGACGATATTACTAATAAAGAAACTTTTCAAAATCTAGTTAATCGAGAATTGTCAGACAGCAAAAACTATCTCTCTTTACTATATAAATAACTATTCAAATAAAAAAACTATGAAAAAAATAATATTATACTCATTACAAGCAGAAAGACCAAAAAACACAATTATTTTTTTTGATCTGGAAGATTTGTTTAGTACTGATAGATTAGAGTTTATAAGAAATGATTGTTATTGTAAAAAAGAATTTACAAAAGAATTAAGGCGAGCCGTTGACCATATAGAAATAGAATTACATCAAGGTTATTATTCTGATTATTGCGAATCACCTATTTTTATAGAAACTAATCTAAATGATTTTTATGATAAGACATTATTTCCTTTGGTTAGATACAAAGAGCAGGGATATAAATTGTCAGAAACTAATTTATCTTATGATTATTTTTTAACAACAAAAGAGGCACAACAAAAGATAGATGAATTAAAAACAAATATTGAAAATTGGTTAGATGAAATTGAGTTAAAAGAAGAATCGGTAGTTAAAGAAATAAATTTTTAAAACTATGAAATTTTGCACTAAAACACAAGACCTATTAAAAGAATATAACGAAGCAATAAATAAAATGCTGATTGAATTATTAGAAAGGGCAGAATATACAGATGTATGCTTTTATAAATATGAAAATGGAAAGCTAAAAGGTTGTGAATCTGATCAAGGAACAGAATTTCAAGCTGGTGATGGCTCTGACGATGGAGAAACAATGTCAGGCTATTGGGTAGGCGGAGACATTGGCGGCATTTTAGTAATTAATGAAGAGTGGTTTATAAAACCAGAAATATTGAAGCAAGCGGTAGAATTAAAAACAGCTAATATTGAGGATATATTTGATTACTATGATTACGAATATGAAGAAACAGAGAAGCAAAGACCAGTATTGACTTTTAAAAATTGGTATAAATTAAATTGTAAATAATTCACATATTTACTTGACAATTAAAATCATCATTGTTATTATTAAGGAATAATTAACTTAAATAAAAAAATCATGAATATATTCAGAAAAATAACAGAAGCAACCCTTCTAATAGAGAAAGATATAATAGAAAACAAGCGATATGGATATGATATTGTAAATTCTCTTTTTGATGGAGTAGAAAAGATTTTCCCTAACATTCCTAAAAGAAATGAAGATATAATAACAATGAGAATTTGCGATAATTTAGAAAAAAAAGGCATAAGCTTTTCATTTTAAAACTATGATAATAAATAATGAAACTAACACCAGAGCAACACAAGGAACACAGCCAGAAAATTAAAGAAGGTTTAGCCAGATCAAATAAGAAAGCTGGCAGACCCCGTAAAATAGACCATAAAGAGATATTAAAACTATCTCAATATAAATCAGTTAGAGAAATAGCTAATCAATTCGGAGTTAGTAGGCAAGCAATATATAATATAATTAAATAAACTATGCTAGAAAAGATTTGCACAGACTTAGAAACAAGTAAGAGATTAAAAGAGTTAGGTTGTGAAGCTGAAACAGATTTTTGCTGGATTCCGTGCAATAAAAAATATATGCTTGTTGATTGTAAATATGAACCTATTATTTTGAAAGATGATATACCAGCTTACACATTAGAGCAGATATTAAATGAATTGCCAAGAAATATAATGATTTCGCAAATAGTTTATGATTTATCTATTGATAATTATGATATCGGATATCACAACATTTTATTTAAAAAAACTTATATACAATTTTCAAAACAGAACAATTTAGCAACAGCAGCAGCTAAACTATTGATAAAACTAAAAGAAAATGAAATAATATAATGGAAACAAGCAAAATCATTCTACCCTATAATTACACATTAAGAAATTATCAAGCCCCCTTATGGAATGCACTAATAAAAGAAAGATACAAAAGAGCAATCTATGTTTGGCATAGAAGAGCAGGAAAGGATTTATTCGGACTTAATCTAATAATCTTTTATGCATTACTAGGTACTCCAGGAACATATTGGCATATATTCCCTACATATAATCAAGGCAAGAAAGCAATATGGAGTGAATCAGACATAGACGGCAATAAATATCTTGACTACATACCAAAAGAATTAATTAAAAGTCAAAACAACCAAGAAATGAAAATTGAATTTTTCAACGGTTCAGTTTATCAAATTGTGGGTTCTGATAATGTAGATGCTTTAAGAGGTGCAGGTATTAAAGGGGCAGTCTTTTCAGAATATGCAGAACAAAGACCAACAGCATGGGAAGTAATTCAACCTATGGTAATGGCAACAAATGGCTGGGCACTATTTAACTTTACACCAAAAGGGCACAATCATGCTTACGAGTTATGGGAAATGGCTAAAAATAATGATAACTGGTTCAGTCAATTACTAACAGTAGATGACACAAAAGAACAAGTATTCACTAAAGACCAAATAGAACAGATCAAGCAAGAATTTATCCAAAGAGGAAAAACATTAGATTTATTTAATCAAGAATATTACTGCTCCTTTAATTCAGCAATCGAAGGTGCATATTATAGCGAACAAATAAACAAAGTAAAAGAAGAAGGAAGAATCACAAATTTACCTTATGAATCAAGCTTGACAGTTGACACCTTCTGGGATTTAGGAGTAAATGACACAACAGCAATATGGTTCACGCAACAAGTAGGAACGGAAATCAGAGCAATAGACTATTTAGAAGATAGTGGAAAAGGATTAGATCACTATATAAAAGAGATCAAAGCAAAACCATACATTTACGGAAATCATAACGCACCACACGATATAAGAGTAAGAGAATTTTCCAGTGGTCGTTCTCGCTATGAAATAGCTTATGATTTAGGGATTGCCTTTGATGTAGTGCCAAACATACCAATTCAAGATGGAATAAACGCAGCAAGAGCAATATTTAATAAATGTATATTTGATGAAACTAAATGCAAAAAAGGATTATTGGCATTAACTAACTATAAAAAGCAATTTGACGAAATAAGAAATTGCTTTAAGGATAAACCTTTACACGATTGGTCAAGCAATGGAGCGGATGCTTTTAGATATTTGGCAGTAGGAATAGATGAAAAAAGATTCTTGCAGAATAAATATCAAGAGGATTATGCTTTAACTTGACTTTAAAAGTATGTCAAGTAAAATATTATCATTTAATTAAATATACTTATTATGGGTTCATCAGGAACAGGAATTGGAGAAACTTTTAAAAAGAAAGCTGGTATTACAGGAAGAACTTTAGCAGCAGCAGCCGCTGCACCTTTTACTGGTGGAGCATCTCTTGCAACAGATGTAGCTTTATCACAGATGGAAAGGAAAAAAAAACAAGCAAAAGAACGAGCTGAAGCATCTCAAACAAGATTACAACAAGAAGCAGTAGCGGCACAGAAATTACAAGAAGAACGAGAGAAAAAAGAAGTAGCACAAGAATCAGTAAGAAAACAAAAAGCAAAAGCGAGACAAAGAACTATTTTTGCAGGGCGACTATTAGAAGAAAATATATTTCGTAGAACTTTAGGAGGATAATGACTAATGCAAAAGAGCTTTTACAAAAAGCACAAACACTATCAGCAGAAAGGGCAAATTTTGAAACAGAATGGCAAAATGTAGCTGATATATTCCGTCCTGTTAAATCTAATATTACAGTTGACAGATCGAAAGGAGATAAGGAGAATATAACGAGACTCTTTGAATCCGCACCAATTAATTTCGTTCATCAATTAAAATCAATTATTATAGGGGTATTTTTTAATAGATCTATAAAACCAATAACAATAACACCAGTAACAGAAGAAGTAAACGAAGATCAAGAGGTTAAAGATTGGATTACTGAATTTACAGATATGATCCTTAGAGTAATGTTCAATCCTAAATCAGGATTTGAAAGGGCTTTAAGTGAAGCGGTTGCAGATGATATAGTATTCGGAACAATAGCAACATTTATAGAGGAAGGAAAGAAATTTCCAGTTAAATATCACACTTTAAATATTAAAAACTTTCTTATAGCTGAAAATGACGAGGGCGAAGCTGATTATGTTATTATAAAACACAAGATGACAGCAAGGCAAATCATATCTAAATGGGAAAATAAAAAAGCAAATATTCATGAAAAAATATTACAAGCTCACGAAAAAAATCCTTTTCAAGAGTTTGATTTGCAATTACATATATTTCCAAGAAAAGAAAGAGATAATAAAAAGATAGATAGCTTAAATAAAGAAATAGCAGGTTTTTGGGTAGATGAAAAACACCAAACTATAATTCAAGAAATAGGCTGGGATTCAATGCCAGTAGCTATTGGTAGAAGCGAGAAATCAACAAATGAAGTTTACGGGACTTCTAGGGCAATGATTGGCTTACCAGATGCAAGACAGATTAACGAAATGTCTAGGCAGTACAACGAAGCAACAGAAAAAGCTTTAAAACCTCCTTTAAATGTAAATGCTAATTACGCTAAAAGGGTTAATCTTAGACCAGGTGCATTAAATAGACCAGATCAAAAAGCTTTACCAGCAGGAAGGGCGGCAATAGAACAAATATTGACAATAGGAAATATTCCATTAACTCAAGACCTAATTACTAGAAAAGAGCAAAATATTAGAGAGATATTCTTTTTAGATAAGCTTAAAATCTTTGATGATGCAAGAGCAACCGCAACACAAATATTAGAACTAAGAGCGGAAACATTCAGAATAATGGGTGATTTTATATATGGCATTATTGACTATACAGAACAAATATTGAATAGAACTTTTGATATTCTATTTAATAAAATATATATTAAAAATGCAGATGGTGATTTTCAGTTAATCGAAAACGATTTATTTCAAAAAGAAATACCAGATTTATTATCTAAAAATCCAGAATTAAAAATTAATTATCAAAATCCAATTACTCAATCTCAAAGATTAAACGAATCCGCATCTATTGAAAAACTAATGGCAGGAGTCTTAAATTTAGCACAAGCACAGCCAGAAATTATTGATAATATAGATTTTGATAAATTAGTTAGAAAGTCTGCTGATATATTAGGAATTGATCCAGATATTATTAAAAATCCTGTTATTGTTAAAAACGAAAGAGAACAAAGACAAGCTCAAATGCAACAGCAACAAGCTATGGAGCAGGAACAAATGGCAGTAGAAACAGCTAGTAAGGCAAAACAATCTAATCTTATATAATGACAGAAGAGCAGTTAAATAAAATATTCCAACAAGTATTCGAGGAAGAAAACGGAAAGATTATTTTAGAACACTTACAAAGGGTTCTTTTAGAATCAGGCTTTTCAACCGAACCAGACACCACTACCAACGCTATACTCCGTCAAGGAGGTATAGAATTATATCAATATATCCTTTCTAGGGTTAGGGGGGAAATAACCGACCAATAATAAAACTATGACCGACCAAATAGAAAATACAGAAGTTAATGCAGAAAATGCACCAATTGAAACAACCAATGAAACAGTTAATGAAACAGGTTTTTTAGATCAAATCACAGATGAAGAAATAAAAGGATCTAAATCATTATCTAACTTTAAAGATATTAACGGACTAGCAAAGAGCTATATTAATCTTGAAAAGAAGCTAGGTGCACCAAAAGAGCCAGAAAATTACGCACCAGACGATTACACCTATGAATTACCAGAAAATTATCAAGCTAATGACGATCTATTAAATCTAGTAAAAGATAAATCTATTGAATTAGGAATTAAACCAGAAGCATTTAAGCAGTTAGTAGAGACTTTTACAGGTGAAGAGAGTAAGATAATGCAGGGAATACAAGCTGATAATGAGGTTAAAATTAACGAACTACAAACATCTTTAAAAGAAGAGTGGGGCAATTCTTATGATGATAACTTAAAAACAGCAGAAAACACCTTCAAACGCTTTGCAACGGAAGAAGATCAAGAGCAATTTGCATCACTTCCCCCTGAAAGTCAATTGGCAGTAGCTAAAATTATGCATAATGTAAGCCAGCAAATCGGAGAGGGTACTCAAGGAAAAGTCGGTAATTCACAAGGGGTCTTGACAAAAGAAGATGCACTTGCTAAAATTAGTGAAATTAGGAATGATAAAACTATTGATCCTAATGCAAGAGATAGAGAGCTTGCTAAGTTATACCCAATAGCTTACGCCAATGAGACTGGCGAATCTTTAGGGGTAGTAACTGGGTTTAGTAGAAATTCTATCTTATAAATAATTGTCCAACATAAGTAAAAGGTAGCTTTGTTTAAGTCTTTGAAGATTGATGGGTAGCAATTGACGGCGAGAAATCGCATTTTTGTTATTTAATTAATTTTTAAAACTTAAACAATGTCTAGTACACAAAATCAAATACATGTAAAACAGTTTAAGGATGATATTATCCAAGCTGTACAACAAAACAACACCCGCTTAGATGGAACAGTAAGAAGAAAAGAATCTGTAAAAGCAGAAGAATTCTTTTTCCATAAATTAGGTGCTTTAAATCTAATTGAAAAAATAGGAAGAAATCCAGAAACTCCTTATTTAGATCCGATTCACTCAAGAAGAAAAATGACACCAAAACCTTTTCATGGTTCTTTGTTTATTGATGACTTTGATGTTAATAGATCAATTATCTCTGGTTTAGATAGTGATTACATGAAAGCTTTAATGAACGCAGCAATGAGAAAGAAAGATGATGTTATTATTGCCGCTGCAACTGGTAAAGCATACGAAGGAAAAGACGGCACAACTGAAGTCGATTTCCCTTCTTCTCAAGTAGTACCAACTCCTGCTAGTGGTCTAACTGCTAACAGAATCCTTGATGGTAGAGAAATCTTAAGAGGCAAAGATGTTGATCCAGATGAAAAACTTTATTGTGTTTTAACTTCTAAGCAACACAGACAATTAGAAGATGATAATAAAATCATTAATAGAGACTTTACTGCTGGTCAAGTTTTAGATAAGGGTATTATCGGCGTTTGGAATAATATTAATTTCATTCTATCAGAAAGGCTTTTAAAAGACTCTAACGGTGATAGAGATGTATTATTATATACTGAAAATGCTTTAGGTTTTGCTATTGCTAATGATATTACAATGAAGGTTGGTGAAAATGTCGAAAGATCATTTACTAAAACAATGTATATCAAATTAGATATTGGAGCAACTAGAGTAGAAGATGAAAAGATCGTTCGTATTCCTTGCACAGAATCTTAATATTAACTTTAAATAAAATAAAATTATGGCTATTGTAAACAAAAAAGGAACAATAAACCTTGATGGCTTAGATCAAGATACTTTGATTATGCCAAACGCAAAAACTTCTAAAGGTGTTTTAAGGGTATCTGTAGATACTTTAGAAATTAATGCAACTGATGATGATACTTCAACCTACAGATTAGCAAGAGTACCTTCTAACGCTGTATTAGATACTATCACTATTAAAAATGATGCTATTACAGGAGGAACTGATTTCTTCTTAGGCTTCTATGATATTAATGATGGTGCTGTTATTGATGCTGATGCATTACGTGGCACAACTTCATTAGTTTCTGCTGGTGATATTGACGGCTTAGGCTCAATTGATATTGCTAACTTAGGCAAGGAAGTATGGGAATTAGCTGGATTAACAGAAAATCCTCACAAATTAATTGATATTGTTTTAACTGGTAACACAGTCGGAACTGCAACTGGTACTGTGACCGCTATTGTAAAATACACTCTTTAAAAAGTAGGGGGAGCAATCCCCCTCAACCTTGTTATTATGTCTGCATCTAAAACATCTATTTGTAACAAAGCGTTAAGAAAACTAGGGGCAAATCCCTTGATGAATGTTGACACAGACAACACGACACCAGCTACACTTTGCAAAGCAAGTTATGATGATGTATTGCAAGAAGTTTTAAGAATGCATAACTGGAACTTTGCAGTTTTCCGTCAATCACTTGTTTTAGATGCTTCAGGTTCACCAATTTATGAATTTAGTAATAGATTCATTTTACCAACAATTCCAATCTTTATAAGATTACTTTCAGTAAAAAATAATATAGATTATAGGTTAGAAAACAACTTCCTTCTAACTAATGAATCCTCTGTAAATATTAGATTTATTGGTAAAGAAACTGATCCTAATAAATACGACTCTTTGTTTATTGAATGTTTTGCAGCAAGACTTGCTTATGAAATAGGATATTCAATAACCTCAGACGAAACAAGGATAGCAAGAACTAAACAAGATTTAGCAGAATCATTATCTCTAGCTAGAGAAAGAGATAATTTAGAAGATAATGATGTAGCAGAAACTTCTGACTCATTTAGCTCTTCAAGAAAAACTAATTTTAATTTTGGCAATAATATTAATGGTATAACTTTTTCATAATGCCTAGAGCCTCAGAAATAAGAACGAACTTCACAGCAGGAGAATTGAGTACATTAATAAACTCAAGAACGCAATTTCAAAGATATTTCAATGGTTCAGAAACTCTTGAAAATTGGGTAGTATTCGCACAAGGACCAATATTTCGCAGGAAAGGATTTAGATTTATAGGAGAGGTTAAAGATTCAACAAAAAAAACCAGAATTATTCCTTTTGAATTTAGCACAGTACAAACTTATGCAATCGAATTAGGAGCGGGTTATTTACGCTTCTTTTCTGCTCAAGGGCAAGTTTTAGATAATAGTTCAAATATATTAGAAATATCCAACCCTTATTCAGAAAATGAATTATTTGATATAAAATTCGTACAAGATAGTGATGTAATTTATATGGCACACCCAAACCACCCTATTCAAAAATTAATTAGGGTAGCATCTAATAACTTTACATTAAATCCAGTAGATTTAGTAAAAGGTCCTTATATAGACGAGAATATAATATCAACGGACGAAGTAAGATTGACAGGTAACGGATGGTCAGAAGGTACAACATTAACCTTAACAGCACTAGGAGGCCATACACCTTTTACTTCTAATCATGTAGGGGGGTTATGGAAAGTAAGAAGTGGCACAGATATTGCTCATGTAAAAATAACTGGGTTTACTAGCTCAACAGTAGTGACAGTAGTAGCTCAAAACGATGTACCTCAAAGCTTACACAATACTGCAAGCTTTAACTGGTCGGAAGGTGAGTTTAGTAATGCTAGAGGCTTTGCAGGTGCGATCACCTTCCACGAACAAAGAATGGTATTAGCGGGCAGTGTATATGCTCCGCAGAAAGTTTGGTTTTCTAAATCTAATGCAGATTATGAAAATTTTGAAGTAGGAACGAATGCTGATGATCCTTTCTTAATAACTATTGCATCACAAAGAGGAGATCCGATAAGGTGGTTATTTTCTGATCAAGCTTTGTTTGTAGGTACTGCTGGTTCAATATTTAGAATTATAAGCTCAAGAAATAGCCCTGCCTTAGCACCAGATGATATAGATGCTAAAAGACAAATATCTTATGGTTGCTCTAATATTCAACCTGAATTAGTAGGGCAATCCCCTATATATATGCAGAAGAATAATAAAACAGCAAGATTAATTACTTTTGATATTGACAGCGATAAATACAAGGCAATAGATATTACTATTGACTCTGATCATATAACAGATGGGGGCATTACCTCTTTTGAATATCAGCAAATTCCACTATCTTCACTATGGACAGTAAGAACAGACGGACAAATTGCAAGATTAACACTAGAGCAAGATCAACAAGTGCAAGCATGGTCAAGATATGTTACACAAGGAAATTTTGAATCGGTGGCAATAGTAAGTGATGCAGAAGATAATGACGAAATTTACGCAATAGTAAAACGAACTATAAATGGAGCAGTTAAGAGGTTTGTAGAAGTGCAAGAGCCTAATTATGAAGTAGATAATCCAAATCGCTTTTATGTTGATTCTGGACTTAGTTATAATGGCACACAATCAAGTACAATAACTATATCAGGAAACACATTTACAGCGGACTCTTCTACTTTTGAATCTAACGACATAGGAAAAGAAATTCACCAATTAATAGGTAAAGGTAGAGCAAAAATAACTGGGTTTACAGACTCTCAAAATGTAACTGTCAGCATAATAGAAACTTTCTCTAGTGCAACATTACTACCTAATGAATGGGCTATTGCTATTAAAAATATAACTGGATTAGGACATTTAGAGGGTAAAACAGTAACAATTAATTCAGATGGTGCAACAGTACCAAATAAAACAGTAAGTAATGGAGCAATAGAAATAGACAATGCGGGGTCAATAATTCATGTAGGATTATCATATTCCAGTAAACAAAAGAATATGCCTATTGAATCCTTAGCTTTAAGTGGTATAATTGGAACATCACAACATAAAGTTAAAAGGATTGATTCAGTTATTATAAGATTTGATAAAACTTTAGGTGGAAAAATAATTGATTCTAATAATAACGAAACACCTATAACATCAAGAAGCTTAGTAGATAATATGAATGAAGTGCCAGATTTAAATAGTGGAGACCAAGAAATTATTTTAGGAACTGGTTGGGATAGGTTGGGACAAATTGAAATTATTCAAGATGGACCACAACCAATGACTATAAAAAG
>Ga0257114_1002464_pt1 | contig 12373 bp, 12 predicted proteins | sample SI112_10mmetaG_FD_190149 | JGI IMG/M metagenome (GOLD analysis project Ga0257114, IMG submission 190149) | Marine microbial communities from Saanich Inlet, British Columbia, Canada - SI112_10m | ecosystem: Environmental > Aquatic > Marine > Inlet | place: Canada: British Columbia | collected... | reverse complement strand
TTTCTGTTGAGAGGATGTTAGCCAATTCGGCTTCAGCGTTCAGACCGTGGATAGCCTTGAGGTCCTGAGCGAGTTCCAGTGAGTACTCAGCTTTCAGGGCTCTTGACTTAGCCGTTACAGTAACTTTCTCGATAGAGAAAGCCATCTGGTTGAAGGCATTACCGGAGGTGCCGTCAAGTGCTTCAGCGTCGTCGGTACGCATACCCTGACCGACATCATATGCGGTAGAGGTGGCGGAACCAACAGGGTTCAGAACAGATGGGTTAGATCCAGACTGAGATGTTGTACCCAGACCAGCGTTAACGTCGGTCATACCCGAGGTCAGGTCGAATCCTTTGTCCTGACCAGAGAATGCTGTATCTACTTCGTCGAAGAAAGTCTCAGATCCAGACTGATCTTCGTAACGGGATCTCATTGCGAAGATGAGTCCAGTAGGACCACTCATTGGTTGAACACCAGCCAAGTCATAAGCGACCAGGTTAGGCATTGCACGTCTGATCAGGGAGATCAGAACGGGGTCGAAACCAGCAACAGGACCAGCGGCGGTTGCATCAGCTGAGAAACCAGCGCTAGCACCACTGTTGGTGTTCATGTTGGGGGTTTCCATCAGGTTGATACCTGATGAGAATGCTGCTTCCTCTTTGAGGAATCTTTCTTGGTTTTCGAGCAGGACTGCGGTTACAGCACGACGGTGAGAATCTTGGATCGAGTCAAGACCATCATAGTCGAGAAGTGGTGCCCACTTTTCCTGCAATTGTTCAGATTGGAACATTGCTTTTACCTATTAGTTAAATGTTTGAATTAATTTTAAATTCACTTTTTGAAAGCGCCCAGGGAACGCAGATATGCGTCCATAGTTCCTGTGACAGGAGCTTCGGTTGTATCTACACCCTCAGACAGTGTCTGTTGTTGGGCTACTTTGGGAGATGGTGCCTTGGAGGAGAAATATGACTCCCTCAGGGTTTCCAACTTTTCACGATATTCGGTTTCACTTTCAAACTCCACACTTTCGGCAAGTGAGGCGAGCTTCTCTTTCTGAGTGGCCGCTAAGCCTTCAGAAATTTGATCAAGAATCGAATCAGCGGTGGACTCAGCCAGACGCTTGTTCAGATCGATGTTCTTGTCAATTTGCTCATTGAGCTTGGTCTCCATTTCATCAAGTTTTTCTACCATGCTTTCCAGCACATCATATTTGTCTTCAGGGATTGTTACATAATGTTCTTCAAAAAGACCCTTCATTCCAGAAAGGAATGATTCAGTCATTTCGGTCTTCAGACCGTGATCGACAGCCAATTCATTCTCGGTCATCCACTCTTCAGCGACGTACTCAAGATAAGCATCGACTCTTTCAGTAAGAATGCCTTTCAGACCTTCTTTCTCTTCAGCAAGTTTCTCGGAGTATTGTACTTCGAGAGCTTCCTGAATTTCTTTTGTTTTAGAATTAAGTGCGGCTTCAAAGATGACCTTAGCCTTTTCTCTGAATTCTTCGGAGAGTTCTTCACCACCGAGGAGAGCGTTAACGTCTTCTTCGACGTTATACTCTTCTTGAGTGGTTTCTTCTTCAGAAACGACTTCCTCTTCGGTAGTCTCGGCCTCAGCTACCACTTCCTCTTCGGAAGTGTCAGTTTCTTCTTTAGCCATTTTCTTCATTGAATCTGCGGCTTTGGCGCCTCTGTTAACTACATCCTTGACGGTTGCGATCTTGGGCTCTCTGAGCTTAGCCGAATCATCATCAGGTTTGTAGTTCTCAGGGGTTGGACCACCGAGATCTTCTACACTACCGAGCTGTGTGCCTGGGTCAGTCAATTTAGGCATTGACTCAGCAGACTTAGCGTTCGCGTTCACAGCAGTTTTAGATTGCTCCATTTCTTGTAAATCTCCACGAGACATTGTTGAACTACTCCGATTAACCTATTTTAATCTATATTTATTTATAAATTAGTATTTTTAAGCACTCACAGGTTATTCAAGAAATTATTGAATACATCGAGTTTTTTCTCATCAAGTTCACCCTGGGTTACCAAAGTGTTGATTTGTTTGTAGGTTTTTTTAGCTAATGATTCACGGAGGATTCCACCTTCCCAAATCCAATCTTTACCTTCCATGATACCTTCAACGAAAGCATCTGGTGCTGAAGGGTCAGCTACGATGTCAGCTGCAGTTGACAACATAAAGTCATCACCAACAACATTCACGCCTTCTCTCGTTTGTTTGAGTGAACCGATTCCTCTACTAGAAACACCCAACTTAACGCCTTCACTAATGAGGGACTCTGCAATCTTACCCATAGGAGTAGATAAGATTTTAGCTTTACCGATGAAGTTTGTTCCATTCTCTTTGAGTGAAACAATCTTGTGACTGACGCGGTCCAAATTAACAGTCGGGCCATCTGGATGTCCGAGTTCTCCAAGAGCCCTCCCAGAATTGACGTGGTTTTCTGTGTATCTCTGGACTTCTCTTCTCAGAGTTTCCATTGGATACATACGACCATTTCTGTTTTTGAGGTTTCCTTGAAGGAAAATACCCTCAATAAACATGTTTTTCTTACCGTTGCGTTCTTCAACGATAAAATCAACTGTTTCGATTTCTTCTCTAATGAGTTTCATTGATTTAACCTGTGTAACCTACTTTAGCGGCTCTGGATGTGCCAGTTCCATATACAACATCATTTGGTTTTTTCTCAATATATTCAACTGTTCCTGAGGGAATGGTGATAAAACTTGTTGTAGCTGCACCTACCATTGTTGAAACACCAACAGTGGCTGCAGCTCCAGAAACATTAACTACTCTTAGCACTGTAGCTTGTGCTAATGAAGTAGCAGCCCCAAACGCAGTAGGGACCGCAATCTCATTACCAATAATTAATGTTCTAGCCATTGTTAATCCCTAGTGTATGGTTTTATTTATATTTACTCAGCACCAAGATCGACATCAGTGTCGAGTTCTGCCTCACCTTGAGGTTCGTCCAGATCAACATCATTATCAAAAATAGATGTTGCTACTTTTGGTCTGATATCTTCGATCTTCGATGCTGTTTTTGCAAACAACAAATCTTTGATAGCGTCACTGACCTGAGAAGGAGACTCGTCCTTCACCAACAAATCCATTAATTCTTCCATGGTATTAATAATGTTTTAGTTATTTAGATCTCACCACCTTTAGGAGTTTCATCAGGTTCTGGTTCTGCTGGAACTGGGGGAGATTGAATTGCATTTGGAGCTCCACCCATTTGACCCATTTCCATAGCCTGAACTTCGGCAGGATCAGGAATCTTACCATCCTTGATTTCCTGTTTGATCAGTTCATCTTGTTCCTTGATTTCAATATCAGTCTGTCTGAGAACATTTCTCCTGACATAATCCTGAGAGTAGTACTTACCAATGAGTGGTTCAACCAAAGTTGCTTGATTGATTCTACTTTCACGAAGTTCAGCTTCCTTGAGTTCAGCAAAGTGATTATCGTACAAGAAGTCATACTGGATGTGGTCATTCATATACTCCCAATCTTCAGGAGTAACAATATTCTTAAGAATAAGTTGAGTCTTCAGAATATCATTAAACATAGAGGAGAATCTCTTTCTCATTCTTCCAACAAACTTGGAGAACTTAATTTCGTCTCTCAGGATTTCAGATGACCTACCAAGTGAGAAACCACTATCTCCCTGAAGTCTTGTCTCTGGAACATTCAATGAACGATACAGTTTTTTCTGGAAATACTGAATGTCAGTAATTTCACCAAGGTTTTGACCACCAGGAAGTGTAGTGATTTCAGTTCCTCTACCTCCTTCTCTTCTAGGTAACCAGAAATCCTCCATCATAGACATATGTTTTTTGTCATCTCTGATCTCACCAGTGTTAGAGTCATAGACTAACTTATTTCTATAACGCATCATCACATCTCTGAGATATTGTTCTGCCTTTACCTTGGGTAGATTACCCACATCAATGTAGAAGATTCTTCTTTCTGGTGCTCTAGAAAGTCTATAGATGACCAAAGCATCCTCAATCATCATCAATTGATTGAGTGGTTTGATTGACTTGTGTAGCCAAGAAAGTGTTGATCCCTTGTTCCTATCTACAAGACCAGAAGTGCAGTAAGTAACAGAATCACGAGTCATCTTGACTCCTTTATTACTACCACCAGTGAATGAGCTTGCAATAGCACCTGTTTTTGAATTACCAGGGGTATAGACGAAATACTCTTCTAACTCTGGAAAATTGTAATTTTGCGGATTATCTTTGCCACCACCAGCAATTCTTTCAAGATTATTGAGAGCATCTTTTGGATTCTTCTTGATCTGACGAATATATTTCATCTTCGCCGCATCAATGTATCTCAGTTCTTGAATACCAGCTTCTGGATTCTTTTGATCAATAACTTTATTATAGTAAAGTCTTCCATCGATATACCAGTTACGGAAGATTTCATGAGCCTTCTTGTCAAAATCAAGAAGTTCGAGAATATATGAAAACTCTTCTCTTATAGTTTTTTTGATGCCATCACTGGCATTTAAGTTCTGAAGGTCAATGTTTACAGGACTATCATTAGTATCAGAAACAATAGCTTCATTTACAATATCTTCGATCGCACTGTCACACTCAGGATAGAGTGCCATTGAACGATATCTACGAATGAGATCGTTCTCGTTTTTATATACTCCTTCAATATCTACATACGAACCATAAAACCCCGACGTGAGGTAGTGTTCCGAACCATCGTTGTTAGACGGTGGAATTGGAGACACTACACCAGGCGGGGTCTTTTCGCCATCTTCAATTGAGAAACCAAATAATCTCGCCATTTCAAGTATATACTAGGAGTTGACTCCTAGTATTTATATCTTGATTATATCAGTATTAGAGAGTAGATGCAGATTCTTCTTCAACTGTCTGATCAAATTGACCATCAGCTGAGGCATCCGTCTCACCAACGGTGAAGTACTGAACCTGGAAGGTTACAGTAAATTCTTCAACTGTATCGGTGTTGTCATAGCTCAGTTCGATAGCTGAGATATCAGAAGGCCAGATGTCATAGAACTTGTAGGTTCTCAGAACTGAAGTTACATTGCCATCATTCTTGGTTGAGAAAGCTTCCTTACCACGACCAAGTTGCTTAACGAAAGCATTGGTCATGTAGGAAGTTGGGTTGGTAACACCAGTCGCGTCGAACAGGTTGGAAATCTTGTCTCCCCACTTCTCGAAAGCGGTTCTGAGTACGAAGTCCTCATCGTTGATGACAGTAACTGTCCATTCTGCGAAGGTTCTGTCACCAGCAACTTTCAGAATTCTACCTCTGAAAGGAACACTGACAGGAGCCACAGTTGAAGCGGGTAACTGAGCTGCCTTACACAGGAACTTGAAGGTGTTCTGATAATCTGATGTCCAGGTGTTAGCGTCTACAGCTCCTGGGAATGAGGGAATAGAAACCTCAAACAGATTGGGGCGGGCACCTCCGCCCGCCAGTGATGACTTAAATTGTGATAATGTCTTGGTAGCCATTTTGTGTTTCCTCCGTTTTTATTTAAATAAACAATATATCAAACATTACCAACAACTTCTTCAAACGCAACACCCGTTCTGGTTGCTACGAATGTCAAAGTGACATAGTTGACAGATTTGGTTGGTTTGAGGAAAATGTCAGCTCTGAATTCATTGTTGTCAATGATATCAGGAGTGTTATTTGATGTATCACACTTTACAACGAAGTCAAAAAGTCCTCTCTTAGCTTGAATATCGCGAAGGAAAGGTTCAACAGCGTTTACAAAGTTAGCTCTTGTAGTCTCATCATTGATCTCAAACAGTTGAGCATCAGCGACAGATTCAACAGATTGTTCTACTGTCAAGAACAATCTCCTTACATTGATTCGATCAAATGCGGAGTTGTATGACAGAGCTGTCTTGTCACCGAAGAGAATAATACCAGCTCCTCTCTTATTGATGATTGGGTTAATTCTCGCCCCATAGAGTTTATCTCTATGTGCCTTACTTGGATTGTAAGCCAGTTTGATAGCGTCGTTAATTCCACCTCTTTGAGCTCCCGCGGGTGAGAACCAAGAGAAAGATTCAATTTCAGTTCTGACCATTGTTCCAGCAACGTCAGCGTTACAAGGAACGTAAACGAAAGTATTATTGAAACGGTCATAGACATACTTCCAACCAGTATCGAATACCGCGTAAGAAGAAGAAGTCAAAGGAGAATAATATTGTAGAAGATTATCAACAACTGTGGAATCAGACACACCAACAATATCATCTCTATGTGGGGAAATGACAGCGATACAATCCTTTCTTTGTTCAGCGATTGAAATCAACTGATTTGCTTTAGCTTGTGACTTTAATCTACTGTCCAAACCAGGACCCATTATCAGGAAGTCAATTTCTTCTTCTGCTTCATTAGAGAATATATTGTATGAGGTTTGAAGACCATCTAGGGTAGCTGCAAAACCTACACCACTAGTTCCATAATCCATACCACCAGAAAGTGAATAAGACTTATTACCAATAGCTGAGAATACAACACTCTGTGCGTTCTGTCCCCATTGTCCCTCACCAGTGGTGTAGGGAGTGGTGCCTGAACTGAATCCACCAGCGGATGGTGATGTACCCCAGAAAACATCAGCCGCATTTGATGGACTATATCCAGCAAAGATGTTATCAGAATTGAGAGCGATATAGTCTTTATAGTATGTCTTAGTGGGAGCTTCACCGTCTCTGGTAGCATCCTTAGCCTTAGAAAGGAAGGTGTGCTTCTCAAGGATGTTTCCTTGAACTCCACTTACGGATCCATTATCATCAACAACTACAATGTGGATTGCGTCATTTCCACCACTTCTTGTATCTGAATAGTTGGAATCAACTGGTTTACCAGCGATTGTATTCCAGTAGATTGGAGTGTTTAATGAGAGTTGTTGTTGATCATACCAGTCAACTGCTGTATCTGGAGAAATGCTATATCCAGTCGATATACCTGCTGAGTTCTTAAAGAAGAGAGTGTCGGAGGCGTCGAATGATGCAATTCCATTTCCTTTTTGGTAATCAATAGCGGTTACCGTTCCAGCTGAAGAAACTCTGTTCAGAACTTTAACATCGATAGATTGTGAAGTTCCAAGAACAGTATTGATACCAGTGACAATACCTTCAATATATCCAGTGAAACTTGAAGTTGAACCAGCTCCAGCGATGAAACCACTAACAGCAGCCGTCACAGCTGTACCAACAATAACTTTGAGGTTGTCTGTAGGACCGATTCCTGTTGTGGTAAGACCCAGTCTTTGGTCAGCCTGGTTGTCGATAACACATACTTTCAGTCCATCAGCCCATTTACCAGGGTTCTTAGCAGCCCAGGTAAAGTTGGTAGCTGTAGAATAACTTTCTTCGTAGTCATCAAAACTTTTAATCTTTAGACTAGCATTTGTTCCAACACCAACACCAGCATTGGCATTGTTGAGGTTTGCACTATCCGTTCTTACTACCTTCAGAATTCCACCATATGAGAGGAATGATGCACCTGACATCCAGTACTCATACTGTCTATCGGTGGACAGTGGTGACCCAAATACTTCCAGAAGTTCAGCTTGATTGCTAACCTCAATTGGTTCGTCTACGGGGCCGAGTTGGAAGGGGCCAGCGATAGCACCGATATTGTTGACAACATTGTCAACTCTTCCCACTGTTAAGTCAATCTCTCTGACAAGAATGCCTGGAGATAATTGAGGAGTAGCCATTTTTCTCTCCTTAAATTACTCATGTTTAACTAAAAAATATTTAGGTTTATTGGTATTTTCAGGGGGTAAAACAGGACGAAAACAGAAAGTAACTACCAATCTGGGTATTCCCAACCATGCATGGGATTCCTTTTCTTTCGATCTTCTATAACTTTTTTTACTGTACAATTTTTACAGATATATGAGTAAGATGAAGCTACAGATCCTTTATCTTTCCTTGTTCTATAAAAATCATCAACTAAATTTTTTACTTCTCCACAGAATCTACACCTCCTATCGGAGAGGAGTAAATGACCTAGTTTGAATTGTCCATCTAAATCCATTAACTCAAATAGTTCCACATGTAGTCCATTCCTCCTCCCTTGTCTCCGTATTCATCGGTAAACCACCTGTCTCCGTCTTCATCCACAAAACTAGTATCATCAAGTCCATCATTAATGAAACCGAAGGGTGCCATATCTTGCTCGATTTGATTCTTTTGTTCTTCGTATAATCGTTTTCTAACATCTTGATCTGTAAGTTCCTTAAAGTAATCTTGAGCTACCAACCAGGCATAGATGACAAGACACATAGCCAGGTCATCATTACATCCCTCTTCTGCCTCAAATGAATTGTGTTTTGAGATGAAGGTAGTGAGTTCTGAAATAATCTCATAGTCATTGAAGATGAGTTTGTCCTCTTCAATCATTGTCTTAAGATTAAGTGACCCAATCTTTTTGACAGTCTTAGACATCTTAACACCCAATTGTGTCTTCTGCCCAGAGAAACCTTGTCCTACAATCTGACCAGCACGACCTCTCATAGAACACATTAACAGGTTCTGATATTCAAGGTCGTATTGTAAGATACTTGCTACCTGATCACCAACATCATTTACCTCACATAAAACAAAGGCTTCATTATAACTCTTGGCTATATCATAGATGATACTTGGAAACAACATCGGTTTGATAGTATTGTCTCTATACTTCGCTACAACCTTATGGGGAAAGGTGGTTATGTCAACAACAACAAAAGCAGAGTAGTCGTTACCAACACCCCGTGCAACGTCAACAGCCATGGCGTAATCGTGTTCCTTTTGTGGTGCAACATGAATATCTAATCCTGCATTTGATTTGATTGGTTTGTCAAATACTAAAGATTTCAACTTACTAGGTGCAACTAGTGTATCAACAGAACCAAGGAATTCACACTCAAACTCAATCTTAAATTGTTGTTCTGATGTATTAGCAATGGTCTGTTCTTTCCAAACGGCATCTCTACCGGGGACTTCTGACCAATGAACATCAGTTGGTACATATTCGTTTCTTTTCTTCTCGGAATCAGTCCACATACGGTAGAAGTGATTCATACCATGTGGGGTAGAGACTATGATGACTTTTGTGCTTTTACCAGAAGTAATAGTAGGATAAACAGATGCAAAGAACGCGTCTGCAATATGGTTTGGAACGAAAGCGAATTCGTCGAGAAAGAGGATATTAAACGACATACCTCGGACAGCACTCGCAGATGTAGAAGCTGCCAATATCTTACTGCCATTTTCTAACTCAATGTTTCCTTTGTTCCATACCAGGATACCCTGTTGCATCCATTTAGGTAAGTTCTCGTATGCAGTTGCTAACCTTGCTAAGAGTTCTCTCGCAGTTGTAGCTTTGTTAGCCAGAATACCGATGTTTACACTATCGTTGAAGATAGCATAGTGAAGAAGGTAAGACACACATGTCGTGGACTTACCCGTCTGTCGTGGCATCTTACAGATATTAAATCTGTGATTGTGGAAATTATTGATTAACTTCTCTTGAAAATCATAAGTCTTAAATGGTTGAAGACCATGGTCCAGGGTCACAATCTGGACATAATTCTGTGCAAAATACACAGGGTCATCCTTACATTTGATATACTCCTCAATCTGTTCTTGTGTAAACTCAATGGGGGTATTAGCCTTCTTTAGAAGGGGATTACCCAAATAAACATCATTACTCATAAATTACCTCAACAATTCCAAGCTCTCAGTGACTTATTGATTCTTGAATCTGGATCGTTTGCTGTCTTAGCAGAAGTCAGTTTCTTCTTCATACCTTTCATTCTTGCACAGAATGAAGCTCTTCTCTTATTTCCAGGTTTCTTGGAAGGAGCTTTCAGATCAGATCCTGGATTATCTCTTTCATAAGACTTACGACCCTTCTCATTCAAACCACCTGAAGAGTTCTTACCAGACTTTTTTGTCCAGGCTGCACCCTCCTCCATTTCAAATCCTTCTTTCTTCATCTTCTCACGTTTTGCCTTAGCCTTAGCGAGAAGTCTATCTCTAGCTGAATCTCTTTCTTTCTTAGGGATGTCAATGTTTGTCAGAGCATCAACCTTCTGATCTACATCACCAGGAGCATAACCTTCACCCATTGGTTTGACATAGTTCTTGTCAGGACCAGGTTTGGCTGTATCACCACCCTGGCGTCCAATCATTATTAATGATTCGCCAGGTTGTCTTGGAGCCAGGTCAAATCTCTGAACCATACATCCAGGATAGACTTTTTCTAGAGCAGCAGAAACTTCCTGTCTCGTTGGTTTTCTAACCTCTGGGAAGAACATCTTCATCATCATAAACTTGGCTCTCCAGGTGAAGCTAACGAGATAGACGTTACCGTTCTCGTTAACTCTCACTGCCTCATCAATGGTCTCCTCTTCGACTGAAGGTGAGTTAGTCAGTCTCTCAAGGACTCTAGTTTTCTCATCAACTACTTCAACTTCTTCTTTCTTGACACAGTTTGGATATCTCTTACCAAACATAGTCTTCATACCTTTCTTCTCATATCCCTTCCAACAGGCTTCGTCAATAATCTCAACTTCATATCCAGCGTATTTCATAGCTGCAATTTGAGTTTCTGTCAGTTCTGGGAGGTCATAGAAACCTTCCATTTCCTCTTTCTTGGTTGAGTTACCCCAGTTGGCTGCACCCTTCTTACGACATTTGACCAATGCGCCAGACGCATAAGCCGAAGGCCATACAGAATAACGAGACTTGACCTTACTATAACAGGCGTCTTTAGTTCCACTACCTTTAGTCTTTTTGTCTTCTGCTTCGTTAAAGGTTTCTTCTTTATAATCTTTACCAGTTTTAATTTTATCCATCACAGAAGCACGACCATGCTTATCTTGTTTATGGCGAATCATACGTTTGTGTCGATCAAACTTGTCATTACCTTGCTTGTCAAGCATATCTTTTTCGAGGATGGTTTCTTCTTTCATTTTCTTCTTAGGTTTATCAGTAGAAACATAGGTTGGTTTGGCTGCTCCAGACTTACTTTGTTGTCCGGGATCTTGTCTTGACTTTCTTGTGTCAGCCGATCGAAGTTCTTTCTTCGACATACTGGCTTTCTTAGCCGAGGAGTAACACTTAGGTGTTCCCTTTTCACCGGGTTCATTAGCACAAGGGGAACCATCAGATTGGACCCAACCTGGTTTACCATCTTTTGATTTAGATTTACCAAACCAATCCCTAAGTCCCTCTTCGTTAATCATCGCAAATAAAGAGTTTCTTTTATTTATTCACATCAAGTGTTGATGGATGTCCTGATCGACTTAAATGTTGTGGAGTTGGTTGATGACGGTGTAACTAAGAGTCTCACATTTCCACTAGAGATGTCACTATCAAAAGATGCCAGAGAATCTCCACTCTTTATAATTGCATATTCAGTATTGAAAGTTGAGGATCCATTGTGTACAATAATAAACTCTACAGTATGGTAACTACTCCCACTGGTCACTTGAAGTTGATATTTTACTGAACGGAATTGATGTATATCAAATACATCCATGACAACTTGAGAAGATGAAGTTGTAGTTAGACTCGATATGGTAATGTTTTGAAAATTCTTTTGACTAATTAAATGTGGCATTAGGATGCAGTCTCCAAAACACTAAGAATTAGTTTTAAACTGCTATTGGCACTCGCTACAATTTTTATCGAATCACTAGTCTCAAGAACTAACTTTCCGTCTAGGGGAATATATGCATCATTTGGGGGAACTGTTACGTCTTTTACAATCTCAGTTGTGGTAGAACTTCTAACGTGAGACATTGTAAAAGTAGCAGCACTAGTCGTCACATTTGTAATGTGAGCATACAACACGATTGCAGTATAACCTGTTGGTGCAGTGTATGGTGTAGAATCACTATCAGTGATATCTAGAGTAACTGTTTGAAATCTATTAAGTGCTAATTGTGCCATTTAACTAAGTGCTAGGATGAAAGGTGTTACCTCAGAGAACAGACTCTTTGAGAATGCTCTACCACTAATTGTACCAGTGTTTTGATTAATTTGTAAGTCATCGCCAATCCTGAAGTTTCCTGCTTGATCAGTGCTGGTGTAGATTACTCTACCACCATTCTCAGTCAAAACTTCATTTGCTTGAATTGTAACACCGCCTCTTTTTGGAGTAGCTGTAGTGATATCATTTCCAGATCCAATATATTCAAAAGTGTGGGAACTTGCAATAATCTTACTTTGTTGGAAGAAAAATACTGTAGATCCAACACCCACTGTATTGATTAGGTTTTCATCAAGTGTTAATGTAGTAATTCCAGATACGATAGGTGTGGCACTATTTATTGTATAGTAAGTATCCGTCATATTGGCAGTTGCTGCAGCAT
>Ga0257114_1002462_pt1 | contig 12381 bp, 9 predicted proteins | sample SI112_10mmetaG_FD_190149 | JGI IMG/M metagenome (GOLD analysis project Ga0257114, IMG submission 190149) | Marine microbial communities from Saanich Inlet, British Columbia, Canada - SI112_10m | ecosystem: Environmental > Aquatic > Marine > Inlet | place: Canada: British Columbia | collected... | reverse complement strand
ATAAAATTGATAATAATAATTTTTTCATTTTAATTGATTTATGATTAATAATACTACTAAGATATAGAAAATGAAGTTTTTTTCAAAACACACTACAAACTTCCCCCAAACAACTCCCCCCTAAAACCACTACACAGGAATCTTAGGGTTAAGGCAATGATGTCAATGGATTAGATGGGATTTGGATTGTATCCATTGGTGTAAAAGCAAAACCCTCCACTTGGGAGGGCTTTTGAATTATTTTTTATCTAAATAATCAACACGTCTAAAGATATCAGAACTAAGAAGTGATCGCATTTGATCCATTTTCTTGTTTGCATCTATAGTGCTTTTACTCATTGCAGATGTATTTGGGTTTTAATGCAGCATATGATTTGTTGGCTTTAGTTTTTATTCCTTCTTTGCTATATTAGAGGGGTTAGTTCTAAAAACATAACCAAAAAGTATTGCGAAAACGGAATAGTCTAAAGTTGACGAAATAATTATTTCTGAATGGGTTTGAATTTTGGTTATTGATTTAATCAAAGCCATTGTCCCAACTGCAAAATGCATAAAATCACCGTTATAAACTCAATTAATGTTACTATTCATTGCATTCACACGAAATATAATCTGAATAAACTTGACTTTCTAGAGTGAAAGTTTTGGTGTACGGATACCCTCCCTCCAGACCTAAATTTTCCTCACCTATTGTATAAATACAATTGTATGTAAGCTGACTTCCTTCAGATAACTTATTTGGATCGCAGTAGGGATTATAGATGGTTTCGCATTGAGTTTTCGTTAAATCTCCTAAAATATTTTTCGTTATGTAAGAGATATCAACATCATATTTCTTGGCTAACAAATCATCTACATCTAATGAAAGACGTCCACTTAATTCTGCTCGTCTAGTTATTGAATCTCCATTAATTTCAAACATATTGACATTAAAAGCTGAGAGATCCGCTATTTTAATGAATCGATCATTATTTTCAAAAGTGATTTGTTCGAAAGCTTCATTAAATATTTTTAATTCAGCATTGAAGTATTTAGGGACTAGTTTTTCTTGTTCGGTGTCGATCCAAATTTCACTTTTTAAATGCTCGTATCCCATAATTGCATTTCCAGCATCAATATGTCCATCAAAAAGATTGGAACATCGTAAAATTAAATCAGCTGAGACAGCCTGGTAATAAAGACCTGGTTTTTTAGTTCCAGGTAAAGGAAGTTTGAAAGGCTTTAACAAGAGCCATCTGCCCTCAAAACCAACACATGGGCAATTATCTAAAACATCTGAATTATTTAAAAAAGGAGAATCAAAATACTCACTTGATGCAGGATAGAAATAGTCTTGAAGGGGGTGTTCTTGGTATGGTGATTTATTAAAACTGATAGTATTCGAAATAAAATAAAAAGTCACTAATGCACCACAAAAGAAAAAAAATAGTGAAAAAAGTAAAATTCTTTTTCGGGAATGTTTTTTTGAATTAGCGAGAAACTTCTTGCTTTTTTCAAAGGCAGACTCTAAGGCTTCACGTTCTATAAGTCTGTTAATGTTGTCTAATGTTCGTTCATACATTCCATCGGTACCAGTGCCATATAAAAGTTTTGAAAATTGACTGTTGCTAATGCTTAAGTTTTTCGCTATTTCACCATAAGCTGTTGAACCAAAGAGGGCTTTTGAGCGATTCCATTGCCCATATTTTTTTTCTAAACTCGATATAAATTGGGCAACTTGTTTCTCCATTGTTTATGTAAAAAGATGTAAAAAGTTCTATTTAAACTGTTTCACACAATTTAAACAATAAAATTAACAATATATTTAGTAAATAAAAATATAGACAAAATGAAAAACTTTTTAATTTACTTTTTGTTTTTAGTAAGTGTTTTCACTTACGGACAAAATAAGATTTCCGGATCAGTAGCTGATCAGGAGGGAATATCACTTCCAGGTGCAACGATCATTATTCAAAACACAAATAAAGGAGTTTCAACTGATTTTGATGGCAATTTTGAAATTGAAGTTGATCAAGGACAAGTGCTTGAGATCAGTTACATCGGTTATTTAACTCAGTATATTTCCGTTAGTGGACAAGATACCCTAAATGTAACTCTTCAGCCGGATAACCAACTGGATGAAGTGGTAGTTACTTCCTTGGGGTTTACCGAAAAAAGGGATCGGCAAGGATCAACTTATTCTGTTGTTAGTACCGGGGCGGTTCAAAGGTCTGGAGAAGCTACATTTGCAAACGCTTTAAGTGGTAAGGCTGCAGGTGTAAGTATCACAAGAACAAGTGGTGATCCAGGAGCTGGAAGTCGAATTCGTATACGTGGTGCGAATACTATTTTAGGAAGTAGTTCTCCTCTGATTATAGTGGATGGTTCACCTATGAATAGCGAAACTACTAAAATTGTAAACGGTGGAAGTTCGAATACTGGTGCTATTAATTTTGGTTCAAGATTGAATGATATTAACCCATCGGATATCGCTTCTGTACAGGTTTTGAAGGGAGCTTCTGCCGCTGCCCTTTGGGGAAGTAGAGCTGCAAATGGTGTAATTGTTATTACAACTAAACAAGGACAATCGGGAGATGCTAAAATTACATTTTCTTCAACCTATTCTTTTGATGAAATTTCAGAGCGTATCCCAAGACAAAACGTTTGGGGTCAAGGACTAAATGGAGCATATTCACCAACAAATGCAGAATCATGGGGTGATTATATCCCAGATCGTTCCGGTGGAGCAGATATTGTCGATACTACAGGCGGCTTTTTCACTTCGTCAAATGGGACTACCTATTATCCAATAACGACAAAGAATTCTCAAGAAACATTCATTGAAGAAAACTTTAATGCTGCATTTCAAACAGGAACGTTTTGGCAAAATGACTTAAACATAAGTGGTGGAAATGACAAAAACACCTATTTTTTTAGTCTTTCAAATATTCAGCAAGAAGGAATTATTCGTGGGTCTGATTACGACCGAACAAATATTCGGTTTAATTATAATGCAGAACTTAATGAGTGGATGAGTTTGTCCAACAAAGTTGCATATACTTATACAAACTCTAATTTGACTCAAGGAAATTCAAATGTGGGTGGTATTCAATTAGGCCATTTAAGAACACCCGCTGACTTTGACAATAGAGATTATATTGGAACCTATACCGATTCCTCAGGAGCAGAATTCCCAAGAAGGCATCGTTCTTACAGGAGGTATCTTGGTAATAATGAAAATCCAATATACAATAACCCTCTATGGACAACCAAAGAACAACTTTCTTTAAATCAAGTCAATAGAGTAATGCTAACCCCTCAACTTACAATTAAACCCAATGATTGGTTACAATTAATTGCGAGAGCTAATGTTGACTTTGCTGATGACCGAAGAACTTTCTTTTTCCCGAGAGGGAGTGCGGGTTCAGCAATAACCATAAATAGAAGGCTAGGGGAATATTTAGAAGATGAAATAGCTACACGTAATACCAATTTTGATTTTATTGGACGTGGAGAGTTTGATTTAACGGACAACATAAGTTTAATATCTACTGTTGGTTGGAGTTATAATGATAGAGTATACAATAGAAGTTCTGGGAGCGTATCTGACTTTCTAGTAAATGTAACCAAAGTAACAACTTCATTGAATGGCTCGCGAGAGGCATCTTCTTTTGAAAATGCTAAATCATTTAGTAGATCCAATAGAGGATATGCAATCTTTAATTTCGGAGTTGCTGATGAATTGTTTCTGAATCTAACGGGAGCTCTTGAAGCCTCGTCTACCGTGAATGATTCATTCTTTTACCCAGCAGTAGACCTTGCTTGGGATTTCACAAAAACTGCGTTAAGTTCGGATATTATTTCATTTGGAAAACTAAGAGCTTCATATGGAATTGTAGGTGTACAGCCATCACCTCACAGATTCGATACCTTAGCAGAAGGTGGCTTTTCTTACTCCAGCTACTCTGACCCGCTTTCAATTGACTCATTTGGTGGAGGATATAGGTTAGATAACAATCTTGGAAATCCTAACTTGAAACCTGAATTGAAAACAGAATGGGAAATTGGAACTGATTTAAGATTTTTCGATAATAATGTAACGTTCTCATTTACGTATTACAATAATAAAATTGAGGACATTTTGTTAAATGTTAGTCTTTCTCCATCTTCAGGTTTCTCAACACAATATGGAAACTTTGGTGCGATGAAAAATCAAGGATATGAAATTGATTTAGGGTGGAATGCAATTCAAAGGGATGATCTAACTTTAAATGCAAGCCTTAACTGGTCTAAAAATCAAAACGAAGTAACTGACCTCTATGGTACAACCTTTGTAGACATGTCATCGGGCGCATCAGTTAAATCTGTTGCTATTGTTGGCTATCCTCTTGGTGCTTTGTTCGGTACAGGTTCACGAACTAATCCCGATGGAAGTTTTGATCTTGACCAAAACGGTTTTCCACAACTAACATCAGAATTTGTAGTCCTTGGAGATCCCAATCCAGATTGGAGAGGCGCTTTAGGAGTTAATTTAAGTTATAAAAAGTTTAACCTTAACCTTGTTGTGGAGCACTCTCATGGAGGAGAATTTGCACCGCGTACACTACATGTTCTCAAGCGTTTTGGAACAACAGAAGAAACGAGTAATAGGGTAACTTTAACAGAGCCATTAGTAAATGTTAAAGGGACTACTTTTCCAGCCGGGACAACTATTCGTGGAAATATAGAGGACTTTGGTGCTGGGAATGTTTTACTCGATGAGCAATGGTATCGCACAAGTATTGGAGGTGGATTTGGTGATAATCAAGCATATAATTTTTCAATATACGATGCAACTTGGACTAAGGTAAGAGAATTGTCTTTGAGCTATATCCTTGATTCTCCTAGTTTAAAGTCTAGGGTGGGACTTAGTAGTATTAGATTTACACTAACAGGTAGAAATCTAATCAATATAAATAACATTCCAGGTATTGACCCAGAAGTAAACCAATTTGGTACTGGGAATGCTCTCGGACTTGATTATTTTACTAATCCACAAACCAAATCAACACTTTTAGGTGTAACGTTTAATTTTTAAAATTATAAAAATGAAAAATATTTATAAATTTTTAGTTTTTTCATCTTTGATATTTACTGCATATTCTTGTGAAGATATCGTTGATGATATTAATGAAAACCCAAATGATTTAACTGTTTCCGACGTTGGAGAGAAACTATTTTTGACGGGTGGCCAACTAGCGAACATTCAACTTCAATGTGGCCACTTAAACCGTATAAGCGGAATGTACTCAGGACAACTAATTGGATTCGGAGCTTTATATTCAAATATCTATGGTTATAATTTTTCAACTGGTGAGTCAAACGATGAGTGGAGAGCGCTTTACGGGGGAGTTATGACTAATATGCGACATATTGTTGAAAACTCAAATAATGAATTACTTCGAGGAATTGCTTTAGTTATCCAAGGTCATGCATTTGGCACAGGAGCATCATTGTGGGGAGACATCCCTTTCTCTGAAGCTGGAAATTCAGAAATTGCAGATCCTATTTTTGATTCTCAAATTAGTGTGTATAGTTCTGCAATTGCACTTTTGGATCAAGGAATTACTACTTTAAGTGCTGCTTCTTCAGAACCCATTGATGAAGATATTTACTTTAAGGGTGATAAGAATAAATGGATTGCAGCAGCATACACCTTAAAAGCTCGCTTTTACCTTCATCAAAAAGACTATTTCAATGCACTATCAGCTGCTCAAAATGGGATTGCTTCTGCAGAGGGCGATATGAAATTCAAACCAGGAAATTCTGTTTCGGGTGATACAAATCTTTTTTGGACAATTCTTGCAGGTTCAAGATCAGGAGACCTTGGAAATAATTCAGATGATGGTACTGAAAGTTATTTACTTCAAATCCTAGATGCTTCTAACTCGCTTTCTCGAAATCATTCAAAAACAGATGAAACTGCGAGAAGAGCTTATTATATGATTGATGCAGCTGGAAGTGGAAATAATGGAATAATTCAAGAACGTGAACCTCAAAATATGGTTACCTTTTTTGAAAATAAACTTATCATGGCTGAGGCTGCAGGGAGATCTGGAGGAGTAGCTTCTGGACTGACCCATCTTAATGAAATGCGAGAATGGTTGAATAACGGTGGAAACCTTAATTCTTCTTTTATCGGGGAAACGTTCAAATATTCCCCCTTTGAAGTATCAGATTTTGATGCAGGTGGAATTGAAAACCTTGACAACATTAGCGCTGATGAAGCTTTTTTGCGTGAGGTAATTGAGGAACGATATGTATCTGGTTTCGGGATGCATATTCCTTACAATGATGCCCGTCGATTGCGTAAATCAGACAATGCAATTGCAGTACCCTTCGTAATGGTTGATGCAGACAATTCGCGCAGGGCAGAAAGAATGCCTTATGCTCAAAACGAGTTAAATTCGAATTCAAATGCACCAGATGAGGACCCTGGAATCTTTGCAAAAACAAGTGTTAATAAATAGTAAATTTAGTTTTTTAAAAGGGTTTGAAATTAATTTCAAACCCTTTTTTAATCATTGAAAATCTTTTCATTAAAGAAAGTAAATCAATTTAACTTAGTCATAAAATTATAGCTTACTAAAGTCTTTGTCTTCAATTTGGATTTTATTTGAACATCAATAATGTAACGTGATCCAAAATAGAGATAATAGCCTTTTAAGTGATCAAAATAATTTTGATTTTGTTTGAAAAATCAGAAAGAAAAACATTAATGAATTCAAAGAAAATAGGTCTTTTTTTAGGACCATTATTATTTGTTCTGTTCAGGTTATTTTTTAAATCAGAAGGGTTGTCAGATGAAGCCAATGCGGTTTTAGCATCAACAGTATGGATAGCTGTTTGGTGGATAACTGAGGCTATCCCAATTTCTGTTACTTCTCTCTTGCCAATAATTCTTTTCCCATTATCTGGGGCGTTATCTCTTACCGAAACTTCTTCTTCTTTTGGTCATCGTTTTGTTTTTCTGTATATGGGTGGGTTCATATTGGCACTTGCTATTGAAAAATGGAATTTACACAGACGCATTGCCCTGAATATTGTCAATCTTATTGGTACTGACGTTCGGAAAATCATTTTGGGTTTTATGATTGCAACTGCTTTTTTATCCATGTGGATATCCAATACCGCAACTGCTGTAATGATGTTGCCCATTGGGATTGCCATTACCAAACAAATGAAAGACTTAAAAAGCACCCCCGAGGACGAAAATTTAATTTTCAGCAAAGCTTTAATGTTGTCTATCGCCTTTAGCGCTTCCATCGGTGGAGTAGCTACCTTGATTGGAACACCCCCCAATCTGGTACTTGCAGGGATAGTTCAAGAATTATACAACATTGAAATTAGTTTTTTAAAATGGTTTGCTTTTGGGCTTCCTATTTCATTTATTTTACTCGCTTTTGCTTGGTATTACATAACCCGAATTGCTTTTTCATTCAAGCAAAACGAGTTTCAAGAAGGGAAAGAGGAAATTAAAAGACAACTCCAAGACTTGGGCTCTATGAGTTACGAAGAAAAAATTGTATTGAGTGTTTTTCTCCTCACGGGTACTGCTTGGATGACAAGAAGTTTTTTGTTGAACCCTTTCTTTCCCAATCTAGACGATTCCATCATTGCCTTGATTTCTGGGGTTAGTTTGTTTTTATTTAATGCAAGTAAAAAAAATAATGATGCAAAAATCATGCACTGGGAAGATGCTGTTAAATTACCTTGGGGAATATTACTCCTTTTTGGAGGTGGTTTGGCTATCGCAACGGGTTTTCAACATAGTGGGTTAGCTGGTTGGATCGCAGAAAATTTAACTCAACTAAATGAATATTCTTTATTTATCATTTTATTGGTTGTAATTACTACTGTAAATTTCTTAACAGAAATCACTTCTAATTTAGCAACCACTGCCATGTTACTTCCAATTTTAGCACCAACGGCTATTATACTTGGAGTTCATCCCTATATTCTTATGGTCGGTGCAACACTCGCTGCTTCTTGTGCTTTTATGCTCCCTGTAGCAACACCTCCAAACGCTGTTGTTTTTGGCTCTAATTATTTGAAAATATCAGATATGGTAAGGGTTGGTATATGGATGAATGTTATATCAATAATTATTATTTTTATAATGGTTTATTTCATTCTTCCTGTTTTATGGAACTTTAACGCATTTGAAAATCCTTTTAATTAATATCGTGTATGAATTTTTTAAAAACTGTAGTTGTTTTTTTCTTGTTTTCAAATTATTTAGCTTCTCAAGAACCAATAATTGAAAGTAAAGGCGCACAACCTAAAACAATTCTATTTATCGGAAATAGTTATCTATATTATGGTGACAGTGTACACAATCACTTCAGACGTATGGTTGAGGAATATTTTATTGGCTATGATTCTTCTTCTGTGAAATCTGCAACAATTGGGGGGGCAAGACTCAAACATCATAATGTTGAGCGATTGATAAAGGCTAAAGCAATTAGTTCAATTGAGAAATTTGATTTGGTTATCCTTCAGGGTGGGAGTGGAGAAACGCTTACGAGTGAAAGTAGAAAAGAATTTTCACAATTTGTAAAGAAACATGTACAAACAATAAGAGCAAATAATTCTCAAGCGGCTCTGTATATGACTCACGCATATGTTAAACCGCACAAAAAATTCATGGATAATCAAATTAAAATCATTGAGGAAACATACACAAAAGTTGGAAACGAGAATCAGGTTTTGGTGATACCTGTTGGGATCGCTTTTGATTTAGCATATCAAGAACAGCCCAGTATTAGATTGCACAAATTGGATGCATCACATCCAAGTCTTCTTGGAACATACCTTGCAGCATGCACAGTATTTTCAAGTATTTATGGTAAAACACCTGTCGGTCTCAAGTACAATTATTTTGGAGCAATTAATGAAAAGGATAAGAAGTTTCTACAAGAAATTGCTTACAAAGCAACTTCAATGTATTACAATAATTAATCTTTTTTCAATAAGAGTATCATCCTTTCATATGATCGAGAATCCAACATAAATTAAGGGTTGACAAATAAAGGTTTTTAAGGCATAAGTCATAGAGAATGTGTAACTCTTATATGGATTATTTATATATCAAAAATTGAATTAGATACTTTCAGTTTCTAAAAAATTAATTAAACAACAGTATACTATTTATAAATTTAGGAGCCACATAAAAGGCAACTACAAAAAAAGAAGTTCTGAAAGCACAAGGCTTACAGGACAGTAAAGTGGAGTCGGCGGCTCTCGAACCCTATGTATCTGAAAAGACTCAGATCTATATCGTATGCATTATGTACTTGTCTGTCTCCCTTATATGAAATAGTTTTGGTTGATTTATGCTCTTGATTTTTGATATTTCTAAGTATCTTTTTTATTTCCTCTTTATTATCCATAATTTTTATAAATTTATAACCATGTATAATAAAATATAACGTGGTTATTTTTTAGATTTTTCATTTGTTATTTATTGAATAGTAATTGATCAGCGACCTCCTGACACTTTCTTGCCGTTTCTTTTTCTACCATACTGTAAAAAATCTTTTTACCATTGCTATCTGTATTGGAATAGCGTCTTTTCAAACCTTTGGAAGGTTGTCCACTTAGGGAGCTAAAAATGACACAAGCTGCCAAGTAACTCCCTTGTGGACTCGGATGCTTTTTGTCATCTGTGAAAAGTTCAATATTCGGATAACGTGATGCAAAAAGTTCAAAAGCAGCCCCTATTCTGAGCAATTGATCTTCCGCACCTGCAACTTGAGTTTTCAAATTTTCCTCAATTGGATTTGTACTATTGGGGTAGTTCTCTTTTCCACTAATTCCAGGATACATCCATGTAGAATACATATACACTTTTGTTTTGGCGGCAAGCAACGCTTTAAACTTATTATAATAAAAAGATGTGGTATCGACATGCACCAAAGGATAGGTGCTGTGCTCTTGAAAAATAACCCGATCAAAAGTTTCTTTCCCTAAAAGAAGTTTAGTTTTTAATGCTTTATTTCCCTGCCAATGATCTCTTAATGAAGCACCACTGGCTGTAGTTTGCGTTATCTCCCATTGGAGTCCTTTTTCTAACGCCATTTGTTCTACTTGGCTGGGCAAGTTCCAATAAAAAGTAAAACTATTTCCAATAAACAAAATGCGCTCTTTTTCTTGCGCCTGAAGGCTCATGATGAATAGATAAATTAGTACTAAAAAACTTCTCATGGTTGGGTATAGTATTCTACCGTTCCCTCCCAATCGGGGTCTGCAGCACCAGTCCATTTTTTATTGATTGAGTCATAGGAAATGGCGTGAACCCTTCCAAAACGGGCTTTTTGATTGATCCTTTTAATAGGATAATCTTTTGGATTTATTTTGGCATTTAAAGATCTGACTTCTTCGTGATCTTCAATCCAAAGAGTGTCCTGAAAAGGATATATACGTGGCAAAAGCAAAGCCTTGTCCAGAGGATGTTTTTGTGCCAAATAACGATGAGCAACTTGGGTCACGGCAGTTACGATACGACTACCTCCTGCAGCTCCAAGCGCCAAAAGGACTTTTCCATCTTTCATAAATAGCGTGGGGGTAATATGAGAATTTGAACGATCGCCAGGTTTGTACTCTCCTAAATAACCTCCTAAACTTACAGCATAGAGAAATCCTAGGTCTTTGGAAGCTACTTTTGATCCCATATTGGGCCCAATGGTTTGGGTTAAGCTGACTGCATTGCCCCAATCATCAGTGGCGGTAAGGTGGCTGGTATGCCCTACAGCAGCTGTCCAAGATTTAGGCATTGAGTTTATTGCCTCAGCTACCAATTTTAATTCCGCCCCTTCGATTTCATCAGCCCAAACTTTAGCCTGTTTAACATCTAAAATTTTAGCCAATGAATCTCGGTTTTGCTGGTGTTTTCTATAGGTATAGGCCAATGCGGTCACACGATCAAATTGTTTGGCCCAGTCTTCTTCAGTAGCAGGTGGTGGCAACTGATCCATAATCTGAAGGATTTGGATGGTAATGGCCCCATAGGAGGGTAAATTCAATGCATACACATCGGTTCCTTGAAAACTCCCTTCCAACACTTCTGCATGCAATGCTTCATAATTTTTCAAATCCTCAAGTGTCAGAATTCCACCATTGGCTTGAATGTCTTCTACCATCTTTTCAGCTATTTCTCCTTCATAAAAACCAGCCTTTCCTTTGGCTGCAATTTGTTTTAAAGTGTATGCTAGCGTTTTTTGAATTACAAGATCTCCCGCTTGAAATGCCTGTCCGTCTGAATTAAGAAAATGGGTTTTGGTTCCTTCAAATTGTTCAAATATAGTTTGTGCACTTTGTTGTCTTTTCGCTTCTAAAGGTAAGATTTGATAGCCTTCTTCTGCATAGCGAATAGCAGGCTCCATGACTGTTTGCAATGGTAAACTTCCATGGTGTCCATGAAGTTTTAATAAGCCTGCTACAACACCTGGAATACCAATCGTTTCATATCCATATGCATATTTTTCTTCCTGAGGTTTGTAGTGCATCGGTACTTGAGTAGAGGCATCCACTCCGCCTACTTTTCCAGATGCCTCGTGATAAAGGGCCTGCAATCGTCCTCCAATACCACTCATACTTGGCTCCACTACAGCCAAAGCAAATCCCGCTGCTACTGCAGCATCAAAGGCATTCCCGTTTTGTTCAAACATATGCTTTCCTGCTAAAGAAGCCAAAGGGTGTGCCGTGGAAATGGCATTATTGAAAATAGCTTTTGAATTGGATGTGGAACATGAGAGTACTAAAATCACACTCAAAACACTAATTGTATAAAGAAGTTTTACTTTCATCTGTTACTGTTTTTTACTTTAATTACTCAAGCCTTCTATAAAAGGCAGCTTAAACATGGAATTCATCAATTGTCATTTTACTTTGTGTCCAACAATCTTTGTTCCTTATTCTATAAAAATAAAAAAAGGCTTGTAACAAGTTACAAACCTTTTTTATTCTATTAGAAAAATCTATTGATTAACGGCTGTTTTGGTAAAAATACCTGGATCATCAGCTGGAGCGTTTTCATTAGAATTCAATTCATTGGTTGCATATGGCATTCGCTCGGGATAGGGAGGATTAGGTCCGTCTACCAAAACAAAAGGCACTGCATAATCGCTGTCAGATTTTCTCAATCTTCGTGCATCATTATAAGCCATATGAGTTCCAAAACCACTTACGTAACGCTCCTCAATCACCTCTCTTAAGAAAGCTGTTTTGGCACTAACATTATCAGAGTTTTCCATTCCCCCTGCATCAAAATCTGCGGCTGCGTATGCTTCGTATTTGAATGTATTTCCGATGTGAGCGTCATTTAAATGACTTCCACCGCTTAACCACGCACGTACATTATTT
>Ga0257114_1002461_pt1 | contig 12382 bp, 9 predicted proteins | sample SI112_10mmetaG_FD_190149 | JGI IMG/M metagenome (GOLD analysis project Ga0257114, IMG submission 190149) | Marine microbial communities from Saanich Inlet, British Columbia, Canada - SI112_10m | ecosystem: Environmental > Aquatic > Marine > Inlet | place: Canada: British Columbia | collected... | reverse complement strand
ACTAATCAGTGAAATCATGTAAAACTCTCAACCAATCAGTGGTATCGGAAATATTTTGGCCGTCTTCTAGAGTAATGTCAAGAATCAAATTTTGATTGTATATTTTGTCAAAATATCCAATTGTTAATTGTCTCTTTTTGCCATGTGGTGACATCATAATATAATACTTGGTTTGTGAAAAATACCACCATACAACTATAGAGGAAATTAACAGAAAGAACGATCCAAATAATGCAGTTAAGAAAAACCCACCTAAATTTCCATCGACAAAAGCAAAGAAAAACGCGAATATACTCATAATCCCTAAGAATATCGATGCGGGGTGGTGAAATCTCCTCAATTCCTGTTTACTTTCACTAAAATCTGAAAAATGAAATTCAGAGGCATTTATATCTTCATGTAGTATCGATTTTATCCAAAAATCATGCATTATTCGATGCTTTACTGCGAACGCGCCAGATTTCTTTCTTTGCATAAATTCGGTTTTATTGAAACCAGATAAATTTTCTAAATTAGATATTGTATCCTCAGTTGAATCGACCAAAATCAACCTCTTATTTGTGATAATAGCTCTTACGCCAATGTGTTCTGAGTGGGGAATGTTACTCGTATTGTAGTCTAAATTTGCATTTGGCAATCGCAATTTAACTTCTTTTATTCGTAAAATTTGTGATCCTACGGTATTTTCACCTTCATTTAGTAATTTTCTAATTATATCTTTGGCAGAGTATGTTTTCTCGCCTGATTGAAAGTTCTTTCTTGCAGTATTTTGGACATTCTGATGCATAAATACTAGATTTTGCCGTAATTTTTCAGCACCTGGATCCTCTATAGATTGAAAATTTAATCTTGATTGGTAATCTTGAAAAAATGGATTGCCAAAATGTTGCACTATACCTTCAGTATGAGTTCTTGTGGTTGTAATACTGGAGAGACTTGCATATTGTTCATCTGCGGATACATTCATTTGTACTTCATTTCCAGTGAATGCTACTTGTTGATTTACAAATTTGATTGGGTTTGAATTAATCGGTGGCTTTGGAAGAGTAATAGCTAGTTGTTTTTGCTTTCCAGTAGGAATCCAATCCCCATCAACGAACTCCCAGTTTCCATCTTCGGAAAAAACGCCCATAAACGAAAATATGTAATTTAGTTTACAAACTTTTCCAAATAAATAACAATCTTAATAATTTCTATTGAACAATTGACTGAAAGTGCTCGTACCGGAATACACGAAAATTCCTTACGGACAATTCCGTTCTAAAGGTAGTAATCAGGTTGTAAAGGCATCCCTGGCTCTACAGCGTACTGAACGAAATCCTCTACGCCTTGTTCTCGTAATACCGATTCATCGGTGTGGAATTTCCCAGTAAATTCACTTGATTTGCTCATTATTGCGAATGCTGCATCTCCAACAATTCGCGGAATTCTACTACGCCTAACCATTTCAGCACCACCGAGAGCTTTGTTGTATCTAACAGCAGCAGTATCAATTGTAGTGGCAGGCCAAAGTCCGTTTACTGAGATTCCATCCATTGATAATTCCTCCGCGAGACCCAATACGAGCATCGACATTGAGAATTTGGATATCGTATAAGCCACAGAACCATTAAACCACTTTGGATCTAATGAAATCGGTGGACAAATCAGCAATATCCTACCATTATCACTGTTGCGTAGATGTGGCAAGGCCGCTTGACATAAGGAAAATGAGGCTCTAATATTTACTTCGTGGACAAGGTCAAATCTCTTCAATGGAGTTTCATCAAATGGTGCAATAAATAACGCACCAGCATTGCAAATGACAGCATCGATTCCACCAAATGCATCAACTCCTATCTGGACAGCAGCAATCACATCCGCATCATTCCGAACATCACAAACTGCAACTGCTGCTTTACCACCTGCAGATTCAACCATTTCGGCGGTCTCATTAAGAGAACCTTTTCCGTCTTCAGCATCAAGTGTACGTCCGAGGAGAACAAGATTTGCTCCTTCTTCTGCGAAGCGTAGTGCCATTGCCCGTCCGAGTCCTCGACTAGAACCACTGATTAGCACAGTGCGGCCATTCCATGTTTTGATGTCTGATATTTTCTCAGAACGCTCCAGTAAGTTGTCGACTATGTCAGAGTATTCTTTCATCGCCTCTTGTGAATCCTTGCCCTTCAATTTTTTCCAGGCTCGGTATTTTGCTATTGCAGCAATTCCTTCACTTACAGGGAGTCCCCCTGAAACATCCCCCTCAGTAGACTGCTTATACAACGAATATAGCATTAACATAGTCTTATTGTCAGGTCTGCTACTTAGATTCATTACCTCTTTTGTAGCTTTCATAAACCGTTTTTCGTCACTCACCTAATCAACTCCTTTTAATCAGCCATTTCTCAAGAATCTCTCTTCGAGTCATTGAATCTAAAGTAGTAGTATGTTCTAAATCAGAAATTAGATGGAATTGATTTTCTCCATCATCTGGAATATGCTTCTTAATCAGATTATAATGTGTTCTACCTAGTGCGCTGTCATTCTTAGATTGAAGTGTCAGCACTGGAATTCCTGGTAATCCAATTTGTGGTATTTTAGCGTTCCAGAATGTAATTGTCAAGTCAGGATGAATTCTTTTCATCTCTGTGCGTATAATTAGACGAATCAAGGGGCGACCTAAATTCCACATTGAACCTACACGCAATTTTATGATCTCTGGTATTGATGATACAGCGGATTCCAAGATTATCGAATCTAGTTGATCTTTCCACCATCCAGATTTGTGACTAGATAGTCTCAGGGTAAGAAATCCTCCCATTGAATGACCGTAGAAATGAACTCTTGGCAATTCCTTGTATTCACAAATTATCGTGTCCAAAAAGGCTTCTATATCTGCTGCTACCTTTAGTAATGTCCAATCCTTATTTAGAGAACAACGACCATGCCCTCTCATATCTATACCGGCTACATCAAATCCTTGATTGCTAAGATGAGTGATTCTATTTTCTGCTCGAGCCATGGAAGAAGAATATCCATGTATGTATAAGATCAAGCCTTTCGATATACCTTTTGCTGGAATGAAATATCCCATTGGCTCGTCCCCGCCCCATCCTGTAAACTCGACAAGGCGCCAATTTGGATTGGTGACTTCGCCTGCATCCTTTGGATAAGGTCGGAAAAATGCTGCCAATACCTTTGCTTCAAAACCCAAGTAGATTGCATTCAATGCAATAGTAATGGAAATTGTCCAGAATAAAATATTTATTAGAATTTGACTCTCTTGGTGCCACAATATCAACTCAATAGCGATAAGTGCCCAGAAGATAGTCCAAGGCCATGACATTTTCCATTGCAAACTTTTTGAATATGCAGCTGCACCTTTGCTCGCTGGAAACTGTGACTTCATCAGAATGAAGCCTCCGGGTATGACATTAGATGCTTGTGTCCTGCAACGATTTTAGCGGCAAGACCAACATTGTCTGGATGGATTTCTGCAAAGAATACTCGTGCGCTTGCAAGTTTGGCTTCATGAAATTCAGTTGCGCTTCCATTCGCCTTAGCATTGATACATACTCTCGCCATTCTCGCCCATAAGTAGGCTAGTAAGGTATTTCCAAAGTATGTACAATAATCGGTAGCACCTGCCGCTAAAAAGTGTGGATTTCCAGCACCTTCTGCCATTAGAAGAAGTGTTAGTTGTTGTAATCCTTTCACACTCTTATGTAGCGGCTTATTGAATTCTACCATTTCCTCAATAGCACGGTTTTCTTCTATGAATTCAAGTAATGGCCACATCAAATATCGAAGATTATGACCGAAGTTTTGAGTAACTTTACGCCCTACTAAATCGAGTGCTTGTATCCCATTTGTCCCTTCCCAGATAGGAGCGATTCTTGCATCACGATAGAATTGTTCAACTCCATACTCCGAACAATACCCTGCTCCACCCATGGTTTGTATTGCAAGCGATGCACTTTGGCAACCAACATCTGTTGAATACGCTTTCATGACCGGAGTGAGTAATGCGATTAGTGAAGTGGCATGTTTTTTAGTTTCCTCATCACCTCTTTTCATCTCATCGAGTAGTATCCCAATCCATGTTCCTAGGGCTCTAGTTCCTTCACAGTTAACCTTGGCCTTTAGCAACATTCTACGGACATCAGGATGAACTAGAATATTATCTGCTGGCGCATCTAGATCTTTCATGCCACGCAGGTCTCTTCCTTGACGTCTTTCTAAAGACCAGGCTAAAGCATTTTGATATGCAATTTCACCTAATCCGAGACCCATCATTCCGGTCGCCAATCTTTCTCTGTTCATCATCTCGAACATCAAGGCCATACCTGTATTCTCTTCCCCCACTAGCCAGCCTTTACTAGAATCGAAATTTAATACACAGGTTGGTGAACCATGCAACCCCATCTTGTCTTCGATTCCAGAGATTGATGTGTTATTTTTTTCGCTCGAAAGTTCATCTCCCTCACTGAGGAATTTTGGTACAAGAAATAGTGAGATACCTTTGGACCCTTCTGGTGCACCAGGTAGTTTAGCTAGCACCATGTGAACGATGTTATCACTCAAATCATGGTCACCTGCTGTAATGAAAATCTTTGTCCCAGTAATAGTAAATGAACCATCTTCTTGAGGGGTTGCTTTGGTCTTGATTAAGCCAAGATCGGTACCACAATGTGGCTCGGTAAGGCACATTGTCCCGCACCATTCCCCACTACCAATTTTGGCAGCATAAAGGTCGATATTTTCCTGTGAAGCATGGCTACTTATTATGTCGTAAACACCTAGACTTAATGCTGCTACCACCGAGATTGCCATATTGCAAGATATTGCAGGCTCATCCATTGCATTACGGAAGAAGAGGGGCAATTCCATGCCACCATGTTCCTCTTTGCAAACTGACAGCAACCAACCAGATTCAACTGTTTGTTTCCATGCATCCTTGAAACCGGGTGGTGAGATAACTTCTCCATTTTTCAATTGTGAACCAATTTTATCACCATCACTGTTTGATGGTTTCCACACGTCTATTACGAATTGTGACCACTCTTCAGTCATCATATCGATCATCTCTCTATCAAGATTTTCATATCCTAAGCGATTACACACTTCGACAACATCGAATATTTCGTGGAATAGGAACTTGTAGTCGTTCAAAGGTGCTTTGTATACAGTCATAATCCCCCTCCTTCAGTTCCTCAATGGTTTGCCCTTACTCAGCATATGTTCCATTCTGTCTAATGTTAATTCATTTCGAGCTAGTTTTGAGATTGCTTTTCTCTCAAGTGCAAGAATATCATCCTCGCTCAGTTCCCCTGTATGGTCACATTCCCCTCCGGTCAGAACTTTTGCAAGTTCACTGATGACGGTGATGTCGTGAGGTGTGGCATGGCCGGCAATAGCAAGGTCGTTCAAAGCCATGGTTAATGCTGACCTTCCAGAAGGCCCAGGTAGATGGTAGACATGGGGTTTAGGTGGGGAATAATCTTCGGCTAGTTCCAGCAAGTATGACTTAGCATTAGCCAAAACATGATTACGGTTCATCGTGATACGATCGCTACCTCGAAGATAACCTAGATCTTTGGCTTGCTGTGCCGATTTAGCAATCTTGGCCATACCTATATTTTCGAAAACCATCATGGTTGCAGCCATTGGTCCTAATCCGACTAGCCCCTCCGTAGTAACTCGTGCAAGCATCTCCTTACAACCACCCCATGCAGGAATAATACCGACTCCAGTTTCAACCAATCCGATATATGATTCCGAATGAGCGACAATGCCATCGGAGTGGAGTAAAATTTCACATCCACCTCCAAGGCACATTCCAGAAGCAGCTGAAACAACTGGTACCTCTGCATATTTTAGAGATTGATAGGTGTCTTGACCTAGAGCAATAAATTCCTCTAATGAACTCCATGCTCCAAGGTTTGCTCCAAATAATGCAAGTCCAAGATTGGCACCAGCACAGAAATTGTTAGAATCGTTAGCGATTAATATTCCCTTCCAGCCATCGCTTTCTGCAATGTCAACAGCAGCGAGAAGAATTTCCATAATGAATGGATCTAAAGCATTCATTTTCGAGTGGAATTCGACTAAAAGGATTCCATCATTGGCATCCCAAATACTAGCCGAAGCATTTCTTCTAATCGCCTTACCACGTCTACGTTTGATGTCTGCTACAGTAGTTTCCTGAGCACCTTTTAGAATTTGAATGTGATCTCCAGTGGAGTTCAGTCGAGTTATTTCGGCTTCCTCTATACCGTAGAAAGAACCGTGTTCTGCCGCAAGAGATAAGAATTCAGGAACTGCAATATTAGCCGATTTCATTTCTCCGACAAGCCAATCAATACCAATGGAGTCCATCATTTCAAAAGGACCCTTCTTCCAATTATATCCTACCTTCATTGCACTATCAATTGCATGAATGTCTTCACTGACAGTCGGTACCAGTGAGGCCGCATAAGCAAATGTATCAAGTAATATTTCTTTGACAAAAGCAGCACCCTTGTCTGGGTGAGTCATGAGGCGTTTGAGTCCTTGGCGGCCTACTTTAGCAGAGGTGAAAGCAGCATTGCGTGTAGCGGTTTGATATGAACCGTCAATGAGGCTTCTTGCTTCTTTGGTTCGCTTACCATCTTCTGTATTAAGTCTGAAAAACCCACCTTTACCCTTACGACCTGTGTATCCTTTGGCGATCATATCGCTGATAATCTCCTCTCCCTTTCCTGCTATGATATGCAGTGGATCATCAGCCGGTAAATTTTCCACCATGCTCTGAATAACGGCAGGAATAATGTCGATTCCAACCAAGTCCATCAATGCAAAAACTCCTGTCTTTGGCAGCCCAATCGGGCGACCAAGCATAGCATCTGCCTGTTCCACGGTGAAACCATAATCTAATGTGGCAGCAATAGAACGTTGTACGAAGTATATTCCAAGACGATTACCTATGAATCCAGGAGTGTCATTGCAAAGAATTACTTTCTTTCCGAGTCTTTCGGAGGCGAAGATACTCATCCTGTGGAAAATATCCTCTTCTATTTCCTCTCCGACAATTAATTCTAGCAGAGGAAGATAGCGCGGTGGATTGAAAAAGTGTGTAATTAAGAATCTTGAAGCTAAGGATGGACTCATGCCTTTGACAAGAGATGACCTTGGAATTGTTGATGTGTTTGAAGACAAAATTGCATTTTTAGAAATATGTTGTTCAATATTGGAATAGATGCTATGTTTGATATCAAGACGTTCTACTACAACTTCTAATACCCAATCTCTATCTTTGAGAAGATGTAAATCATCTTCAAGATTAACTGGACGTATTCGTTGAGAATTGGAGGGATGCATCAGAGTTTCAGGATTACTTTTGCTCATTCGTGCTATTGCTTCTCGAGCAATGATTGACCTATCAGTGGCGTCTTTGGGAACTATGTCGTATAGCAAGACATCACAACCTGCATTTGCGCAATGGGCGGCAATACCCGCACCCATGACTCCACTTCCAATAACTGCAACTTTGTTGATATGACCATGGTTCCTCAGTTCGCTTGGAATCATAGGTGATTGTAGTTCTATTACCATCATTCAACCCTCCTGAGTACTGTGGCAATTCCTTGGCCACCGCCTATGCACATGGTTGCAAGTGCAATATCAGCCTTATTTCTAGTGAGTATTGTTGCAGCACGTCCAACGATTCTTGCACCGCTGGCTCCAAGTGGATGTCCAAGTGCGAGAGCACCACCATCGATATTGACCTTGGAAGTATCTAGTCCAAGTTCTTCAATAACCGCAAGAGATTGTGCTGAAAATGCTTCATTAAGTTCGATCACATCGATATCTTTCAAACTGACACCTGCTCTAGCCAGTGCTTTTTGAGATGCAGCAACTGGACCTATCCCCATTATTTCAGGAGAACAACCGGATACAGCAGTTGATTCTATAGAGGCTAGAATCTTTAGTCCTTGTGCGATGGCGAATTTTTCACTGCAAATGAGGACAAAGGCAGCACCATCTGTGAGTGGTGAAGAAGTACCCGCTGTTACACTACCATCCGCTTTGAATACAGGTCCCAGTCTAGCAAGAGAACTTGCATTGGAAGTGGGTCTAATACAGCCATCTGTTGATACTATTCCATCAGCAGTGGTTATTGGTATTATGACATCAGTGAAGTCTGCATTCGCCGCCCTGAGGTGGCTTTCAATGGCAAACTTTTCTTGAGATTCCCGTTTGATTTCATAAATAGTAGCCAGATTCTCAGCAGTCAATCCCATGTTTGTGTAAGCTTCTGGCATTTCTGCAGCGAGTTTTGGATTAGGCATTGGATTAAAACCCGACATTGGAATTCTCGTCATAGATTCGACCCCTCCTGCAATAAATGCATCTCCTGAGCCCATAGCGATCCTGCCAGCGGCATCATGAATCGCTTGCATTGAAGAACCACAAAATCGATTGACAGTTACCCCTGCTACTGTATGTGGTAACTCGGTGAGGAAGGATAGCATCCGTCCTAAATTGAAACCTTGTTCTGCTTCGGGAAATGCACAACCAAGTATCAAGTCTTCAATCAGATTTGGATCGATTCCAGTTTTTTCAATCAAACCTTTTACGACTTCAGCCGCTATGTCATCTGGTCTAGAATTTGCTAAATCTCCTTTTTTGGCGGGTGTGAACGGAGACCTAAAGTATCCACAAATTACGGCTGGCATAGCATTACTACGGCGGTGTAATAATTAAACCGCTCAGTATCAAGGGCCACACTTGATATGATTTCCAACTGTTAGTGCTGTAGGAGTGATAATGGAGACCACCTACCATGTATGGTCGGAAAATGTCAAAGGTTGACACCTATATGATGAGATAATCCTCACTCGCCAAGATTACTAAGTGCGAGTTCTTTCTCAGCCTTATCAACCGCAATCCTGACTGCTATTGCAGTATCTGGAGTAACTGAAATTGAAGTGATTCCACATTCGATAAGGAATGGTGGATATTCTTCCGGGTGATCCGAAGGCGCCTGACCACAAATTCCGATCTCGATTCCTTTTTCTTTAAAAATTTCAATCGTTCTCTTCACCATCGTTTTGACAGCTGATGACCTTGCATCAACTGGATGTAAATATCCCTCTAAGTCGTCCCTACTTACCGCATAAACAGTCTGAACAAGATCATTGGTTCCAATCGAGCCACCATCTAGTTCCATCTCTTCAATAAAGCGTTCCGCCTCTATTACATTCGAAGGCAATTCGACCATGATGAACAAGGGTACTCCATCCTTAGAACCTAGTTTCCGACTCTCCAGTATTTTCTTTACTGCAACACCTTCTTCAGGTGTGCGGCAGAACGGAATCATCAACTGAAGGTTATCCAGTCCCATATCGTGACGAACACCTTGCAATGCTTTACATTCTAATTCGAATGCATCTGAGAATCTTGGATCGACATATCGACTCGCACCCCTCCATGCAATCATCGGATTTTCTTCAATCGGCTCGAATATTTCACCACCGAGAAGTTCTCTGTATTCGTTAGATTTGAAATCCGAGAGCCTAACGAGCACTGGCCTAGGATAGAAAGCCGCACAAATTAGTCCAACGCCCTCTCTTAGTTCGTCAACAAACAGAGATTTAGGATTTGCAGAGTTTCGACTCTTTTCCGAAATCTCTCTGATTAATTCCGACCTATCTCGTCCATTGGTACGTTCAAGACCGCGTTTGAATGGCAGCAGTTTTCTAGGAATTACTCCAGTTTCAACATATTCTATTAATGAATCATGGTGAACTAATGCCATCGGATGAATACCCACTTCTGCTGATAGAATAAATTCGATACGGGCAAGTCCGACTCCATCTACCGGTAGCATTGAATCAGCAAGTGCCTTGGTAGGAAAACCAACATTCAATTTTATTTTTGTTTTCAGTTTCTGATTGGTATCGATAATGATCTCTTCAATTTCAAACGGTTGCTCTCCTTTGTATATTACTCCTGTATCTCCTTCGGCACAAGAACCAGTAACCAGCATTCCATCATCTAAGAGATGCATAACATCTGTTGCTCCAACGATGGCCGGTATTCCGAATTCTCGTGCTATGATAGCAGCGTGGCTTGTTCTTCCCCCTTTACGAGTAATAATCAGTGAGGCTTGCTTCATCATTGGTTCCCAATCCGGAGTGGTCATTTCAGTAACTAGAACATCACCCTGTTCGAAGACTCTATCCGCCCAACTAAGTTCGGTTAGTTCTACACCTGCAGCCAACCGATCTCGCAGGCCACGCTTGCTAGAGATTACCGATTCATAGTTCTGATATTGTCGAACCATTCCACCTCCAATCCTCTTTCCTACAGCTTGACCTGTTCCCAAAACCGAGCCATTAGAATGTAATTTTTTCACTAACTTTGGATTCATATGGTAGCGAGTAAGAATCGATGTATTCTCTTTGGCGTGAACTGTTTCAGGTCTTGCTTGAACAATAAATAATTCTCCACTGACTCCATCCTTAGCCCACTCGATATCCATCGGCATTTGATAATGTGCTTCGATAGTAAGTGCCATTTCAGCAAGTGTTAGGACTTCGGAACGTTCCAATGAGAATATCAATTTATCTTTGAGTGGAACATCCACGGTTTTTGTTTCGGAATCCTCGCCGTAAATCATCTTCTCTTCTTTACCACCGAGGTGGCGCTGTACAATTGCAGGTAGCCCTTGCTCAAGCCCCTTTTTCCAAACGAGGAAACCGTCGGGAGAGATACTACCCTGAACTAGAAGTTCCCCTAATCCATATGAAGAAGAGATGTGAATAATGCCGGCATGGCCTGAATCGGGGTCTATAGTGAACATTACACCTGACGAAGCCATATCGGATCGAACCATTTTCATTACAACTACTGCCAACGATGCATCAAGGGGGTTCATTCCCCTGTCTACTTGGTATGCGACTGCACGTTCCGTGAATAAACTGGCAATACACTTTTTCCAATGAAACACAACACCTCTCGGACCAGTAATATTGAGATATGAATCGTATTGCCCAGCAAAGGATGCATCAACCGAATCTTCAACTGTTGCTGATGAACGAACAGCAACATCCACTCCAGGTCCGTATTCATCGCACAGAGCACTGTAACCTTTCTCAATTTGTTCTTCAACATAAGCGGGAACAACGCTCTTTAGGATAAGAGACCGAGCGAGAAATGTTCTGGAATGCATTTCCAAATGATCTGAAGTATCTGCACCCTCAAAGCATGCATGAATTGCACCTCTTAGAGTAGACGCCTTCATTACCAAATCTCGCAATCCAGGTAATCCTTCAGCTTCTGAAACTCCACTCCATCGCATCGAGTCTATTTCGGAATCAACAAATTCTGCATAGGCATCCACAGTTACAGTAAAACCGTTTGGAATTGGGATTCCTTTCTCGCTTAGAGAGGAATACATCTCACCAAGTGATGCTCCTTTACCACCAATGGATTCAACGTCATTCATACCAGTCCCTTTGAACCAAGCGATATATTCGGAATTCAGATTGACCATACCACTAGGAGTTGTCATCAAGTCTCTTCAATGATAGCCGGCCTATGAAGGAGGCGCGCAATCATTAAAACGACACTAAGTGAGAAAAAATACCCGCGAGTGTAATAAAACTCACCTCTTCCAAACTCCTACAAATGAAATGTACCTTTTTTTTAGGGCTAAATACTCTAACTCAGTGCATTTTTTAGAGTAAAGTGCTCGTACCGGGATACTATCTGCAAATACCATGGTAATCCCTCTTAATTCAATTTAAATTAAAAATTAGGTTTTAACGAAAACGGGAAAACCATTATTTCGTATTTGAATTTGGTAAGTTCATGGTAGAGATTCTTTGCCCGCATTGCGAAGGCGAATTAGAGCTTGATGATGATGCGTCAGGCGAATTTGAATGTCCACTATGTAATGGTGAATTCGAATGGAATGTCGAGGAAGATGAAAAATTAACGACAGCTAATGAAGCGCATCAGAAGATGGTTGATTCTGTGACACTAACAGACAACCGAATAGTACCGTCTCACGGGTTCAATAAAATGCACCCGGTTGCCAAGGTTGCAGCAGGTGCATATGTGGGGAGTACAGTTGTTCTGATAATACTAGTTCTGATAGTTGTTATTTTCCTCGTCTTTTTATTACTTATTTACTTGCTCTTTGGACCTGTCATGAATGGTAGTTTTTTTGCTTAAATTCGTGTTAAACTGTGCCGGTGCATGGCGGCGATAGAATAAACAATCAATATAGCCAAATATTTTCAAAATAGCAATGCTAGAATGGTTGTGCCGGGATACTATCTGCATTTACCATGGTAAAATATTCTAGAACTATTTTAGTAGATTTAATTGTTCTTTATTTCATTATTGATATCAC
>Ga0257114_1002459_pt1 | contig 12388 bp, 24 predicted proteins | sample SI112_10mmetaG_FD_190149 | JGI IMG/M metagenome (GOLD analysis project Ga0257114, IMG submission 190149) | Marine microbial communities from Saanich Inlet, British Columbia, Canada - SI112_10m | ecosystem: Environmental > Aquatic > Marine > Inlet | place: Canada: British Columbia | collected... | reverse complement strand
ACCACTTAATGGCCATGTTCTTGTGATTGCAATAACTGATTCATAATCGGTGCATTTAATATGATTTAAAACATAACTTCTATTTATTGTAACTGAACCCCAATTACCATTAGAAGAATTACCCCAATTTGTATGGGATCTCTTGCCTGGTGCCGTATTTAATGTGTCAACAAATACTGCGGTATGAACATTCATATCATTTTTGTACCACATCTGTGAACCTATCCATGCACCTAGGACCGTACAGGCCGCCGTCAGTTCGTATCCTGAATTAAGAAGTGATCTACAAGACGCAAATCCTGTAACTGCACCTGCTGTTGATCCTATGTGTGTTTTAACTTGATTCTGTGAGCATCCAGTCAATAATATTAGTAATAGTAGTAGTCTAATCATCTGCCTATATCCTTAATCGCACTTCTAGGTATAACTTGATATGCACCTTTATTATAAGCAGGTGCTACTGTAAATTTTTTAGATTCTTCTAATCGCCAATTATTAACAGGTTTGGTGCCCCTTGTCCGATTTGAACAGACCACCTGCTGATTACAAATCAGCTGCTCTACCGAATGAGCTAAAGGGGCAGAGGTTTGAATCGGTGTCTCCCACCAATTAGGGATGACTTTAAAATCTTTTCTATTCACTTTTCTATCGGGATCAATACCCTTACTAATTAAAAACTTTCTATGTTCTGCTCTTGCCTTTAACAGGCTTTTAGTTTCAGTCAATTTCTTTTTTTTAATACTAGGTTGATGAATAAAAAACATACCCATTAGTTAAGTCTTTCTTCTTCGTTAATTTGTTTATTTTTTCTTTTGATTTCTGCGTTGATCTCACGCCAAGGGTGTGGTTTAGACCACTCTAGTATTAGATTATCAAATTGTTTTACTGTTATTTTAGTACCTCTAAACAAACTAGGTTGTGTTTGTTTCAATTGTTTCATATCTTTTAGAAACTTTACTTTATCTGCGTTAGTCTTTTGCATTTTAAACTCAATAAATAAGTTCTCTTGATTGTATATGCCTTCCATAATGTATTCTCTCCTTGTTAGTGTTTATAATCTATTCTACTATACTTTTGATAAAAAGTCAAGCACTTACCGATTTTATCATGTTTTTTATATGTTTTGGTACTTCCGATTCTTCAAAATCTGACATTACTTTATCATATTTACCGATTTTGTCGTCAATTAATTTCATAGTTTTGTTATCGGTATTTGATCCTAAAGATGTTTTAATCTCTTTTAGATCATCTATGAAATTTAATATATCAATCATGCTGATATCCTTTCTTCTTCTCGTTTTTTATATTCGGCAGCAATCTGTTCTTGCGTCCAGTCTTTACCGTACCATGTATAGTTCTCGTCATCATCATAGACTAACATAAAGTTATTTTTCTGTCCATAATCATGGTAATAATCTTCTTGTTCTGGTATCAGACCAGAAGGGCCGCTGTAAACATCAGGATAAACATCTTTATATGTTTTAAAATAATCTTCATCATCTATAGTATAAACTTCAGATTTATAAAATTGGTCAGGATCTGATTTATGTTCTTGTTTACTTTCATAATCAGCATAATCTTTGTCTGCTTTTTCTTTTAATTCAGCACATTTACCATTCATAAAACCTATTTGAGAATACGGTACATTTCTGTATAGAGTTTGGATACTCTCAAAAGTACCTTGATCCTCTGTATCCCAATAGTGTCTAGAATAAACTACATGAAACATTATTTACACTCCTTGTTTTTATAGTCGTCTGATTGTAAAGCACACTTGTAATTCTTATCTGCATTTGCTCTCAACTCTGCTGAAATACTATCTAATATTGATGGTAGATTATTAGAAAATACTGCAATTATTTCCATACTGAAATTGTGTACTAATTTTTGTATCTCAGCATTCATAATTGCACTATGGTCCATATCAGTACCTTTAAGTGTTTCTGTGATTATATGTACAGTAGTTGCTGTGTTATAGTCATTTGCTTTTGCACTTGACATAAACGAAGATAGGCCGAACAATAAAATTGCATTGACAATGATTAATGTTGTAATAAATTTTTTCATTATTGACCTCCTTCATAAAATTCAATAACCCCAAACATTTCATAAGATATTTTAGGACAAGTTTTCATAATAACAATTTTCATTGTATCTCTCACCATTGTGTCTAACTTATCTATAAAGTTAGCAGCGGCAATCAATTGATTGCCAGCAATAAGATGAGCAACGGTCTCATAATCTTGACCGTCAAAAGGTGTTTTTGTATATTTAAGTAGATTGTTTCTAACAGTTTTAAGTTTCATAATGTTAGGCCTCGTTCATAATTGATTCTTCAATATTCTTGAAGTTGAAATCAAAGTTAATAACTTTATTTTCAGTTAAAGTTTTTAGTTCTTCAAGGTAAACTAATTTATCAGATGAAGTTTTAAGTATGTAAAACTTATCAAAGATTTGTTTTAAAGTCATTTTATTCATAATGTATATCTTTCTTTTTTGTTAATATATCTATACTATACACTAGTTCTACGCATAATTCAAGCACTTTCGGGTCAAATATGCCCGAAATATGCATTAAAAACCTAGTAAAATCAACGATTTAGGAGGGGGTAAATAAAAGATATGAGGTGTTGCAAAAATACAACACTTTTAGGTGATTATGTTCTTCTTTTGTTCTTACTGCCACGCATATAATGTCTGCTGGGCTCGTAATCCCAACGCATACCTCTATGACCACGAAGGTCAGCGTATAACATTCTTAAACGAACAATAAATTTTCTTATAGGCAAAGCCATAATCACCTTAGCGTTAGTGAAGTTTGAGATATCAAATCAAATTTCGGATTAAGATACGCACCAAATGGAGTGTATCTAATTCTATTTAGACAAATTAATTTTTTGAGTATTTTTTGAGCGATTCTCTTAAAATATTTGAACCACCAATACGGACATTGATAATACCGTTGTAATAATCATCGGTCTCTAAAACTTTTCTTTCAAACTGTTCTTGTGCTTCTAGGTAACTTGCTGTGCCTCTGTTAGGACAGTAGTATAGTATTTCTCTAGTGAATCTATGTTCACCTAGTTTTTCAACATCATCAATTAGTTGAGCAGACGAACCCCAATAAGTTTTCCAATCACTTTCTTTAGTGCCTCTTCTCTTATTTTTCTTACCTTTGAGTGGCTTCTTTGTAGTTTTGAATTTTGCTAGTTTCTTACCTACATACTTCTTATGATTAATTAGATTTGTTATTATATAAACAAATGCTTCACAATCTTTCGGAAGTTCTTCAACTATTTTACCTTGATGGGTCCAATTAGTTCCAGTTGCCATCAATATCCGTAATATGTTCTTCTATATTTTCATGTTCTTGACCACAAAATGGGCAAAACTGTTCAATATAATCTTCTGGTAGTTCGTGTTTAACTATGTAAGTAGCACTACAGTTATCACACACGGTCTTTAAGTTAGGGTTGCTCATAATTTAAATCCTTTAAAACTATCTGTTTCTACATCTTGTTTAATACCACCAACAACATAACTTTCTATTTCAGTTTCTTGTGGTGCATTTTGTAATCCACGGCTATTCAACCAATGAGTAGTCCATGGTAGTGGATTGTTAGTTGATGATACATCATATGGTCCTTTTAAACCAATTGCTCTCATTCTCTTGTTTGCCATAAACTCTACATACTGATTAAGTAATGTATCATTTAGACCGATCATTGATCCTTCTCTAAACAAATACTTTGCCCATTCTTTTTCTTGTTGAACGGCAGTATCATACATATCATAAACCTGTTGTTCACATTCTTTCATAATCTTAAGCATTTCTTTATCGTTCTCTTTATTACGGTAGTTATTTATAATGTTTTGTGATACTGCTAAATGTAAATTCTCATCTCTTGCGATAAGAGATATAATCTTAGCACTACCTTCCATCAGTTTTAGTTCACCAAATGCAAACGAGCAGGCAAATGATACATAGAATCTGATACCTTCTAGTATATTAACATTAACAAGTGTTAGATATAACAGTTTCTTTAATTCTTTTCTATCTCCTTTACCTAGCATATGGTATTTGTGAGCATATGTTATAAACTTATCATATGATTCAGTTACAGTTTTTGCTCTTGCCATGATCTCTGGTGTTTGAACAATGGTATCTAATACAGCTGTTGGGTCTGGATAAACATTCTTCATTATATAAGTGTACTATGTATTGTTTCACTAAAGTCCCATGCAACTAACATAGATTCTAATTCAGGTAAAGAACAGAAAGGTAAAAATGCAAGACATGGACCACGACCTTGTACACTATCTAATAGTGTTTGATACTTTAGATTAGATGTAAAGATATGTTTTTGATCCTCTGATAGTAAATGATAATCGTTTCTATCTTTCTGTAAAGAAACCTCTTCAGGTCTCCAAAAGAAACCTAATTGTTGTTGATTCAATTTTTCAAATATAGGATACTTTTGTTGGTCAAATCGTTGTACATTTGGCTCTTCACCAAAAAACATATTTTGTTTCATCCAGTTTACTTCTTTCGTGTTAAATACTTTTGTCATTAGTTTATAGGCTCCAATTCTTCTTGCAATTTTTCTGATTCTGTTTTTTCAATTTCTCTCTCTTGTCTTTCTTTCTTATGTAATCTACTTTGTTTAAGACCTATTGCTAGTATCTTTTCTTCCTCTTCAATTACTTCGTGAAAATATCTTTTAGATGGCGCAGGCTTCACATTCTTCTTGGTCATCTACAATTATCTTTTCTGGTTCTTCTTTTACATCATCATGCCAACCAACTGGATGTGATGGTTCTTCTACATCTGCTTTTGCGTCATATGTATTTTGATAGTAAGATGTTTTCCATCCTAGTTTGTATGTAGTCAATAAATCATTTGCCATAACTGAGGTAGGAACTTCTCCGTCTTTATAGTTTTCAGGATTGTAACTCCAGTTACCACTAATTGCCTGGTCAAAATATTTCTGCATAACAGATATCACATTAATATAACCTTCGTTACTAGGCATATCCCATAGTAGTGTATAGAAATTCTTTAGTCTATTATAATCAGGAACTATTTGTTTGAGAGTACCTTTTTTACTTTTCTTAATAGATAGATAATCCCTAGGTGGCTCAACACCGTTCGTAGCATTTGAAACAACCGAGCTACTCTCCGACGGCATCTGAGCCGAGAGCGTACTATGTCTGAGGCCGTGATGCTTGATATCCTGTCGTAAAGTATTCCAATCATAACTTAACTTTCTTTTAATTATACTATCTAAATCCTTCTTATATGTATCAATTGGGAGTATTCCATCAGCATATTTTGTCTTATCAAACCAATCACACTTACCTTTTTCTTGTGCTAGAGTATTACTTGCCTTTAATAGATAGTATTGAAATGCTTCTGTAATCTCATCAACAAGTTTAAGTGCTTCTTTATCATCATATTTAACTTTGTTCTTTGCAAGAAAATGAGCAAGACCTATATAACCAATACCTAAACTTCTTCTTGCTTCAGTAGATTTCTTTGCTGCCTCTACTGGATATTCTTGATAGTCTATAATCTCATCTAATGCTCTTACTGATAGATCACATAGTTCCTCTAATTCGTCTTTCTCTTTTATTAATCCTAGATTGATAGCGGAGAGAATACATAAAGCAATCTCTCCGTTCTTATCATCAATGTGTTGTAAAGGAGTTGTCGGTAAAGTAATCTCTTGACAAAGATTAGACATATAAACTTTGTCTTTGAAAGAGCTGTGAGTATTACAATGGTCAATATTCATAATGTAAATACGACCTGTCTCTGCTCTTTCTTTTAAAAGGTCCATGAATAGAGTTTGTGCTCTAATTTTTGAGTGTGGAATCTTTTTATTATTTTCATATTTCAAATATAAATCATCAAATTCAGGAAGACCAAATGCCTCATACAACCCAGGTACATTGTTAGGTGAGAACAATGTAATTTCTTCATCTTTAATAAATCGTTCATAAAATATTTTAGATAACTGTATAGAGTAATCTAATTTTCGTACCCTATTATCTTCACTACCTTTATTGTTTTTTAAAACTAATATATCTTCTATTTCTTGGTGCCAGATTGGGAAGTGGACTGTTGCTGATCCCCCTCTAACTCCGTTTTGGGTACAACACCTAACTGTTGCTTCAAATTTTTTGAGGAAAGGAATGACGCCAGTATGTTGTATCTCACCGCCACGAATCCTTGAATTGATTCCCCTAATTCTTCCTGCATTGATACCGATTCCCGCTCTTTGGGCGACATAGCGACCAATAGCCATATCGGAGCTAAAGATACTAGGAAGAGTATCATCACTATCAACCAATACACAACTCGCAAACTGCCTAAGAGGAGTACGAACACCAGCCATAACAGGCGTGGGAATATTAATTTTAAATCTGCTAACGGCGTCATAGTATTTTTTGACATAGGTTAACCTACTTTCTTTTGGATATTGAGCAAACAAAGTTGCTGCTATCATCATGTACATAAACTGTGGTGTTTCAAATATATCACCATTGCTTCTATCTTGTACAAGATACTTATCCATGACTTGCCGTAAACCAGCATAAGTAAAATTGTAATCTCTTTCATGGTCTATAAAACCATTTAGTCTATCAATTTCTGCCTCTGTATAATTAACTAGAATGTCTTTATCATACATTCCTTTTTCAACACATAATTTAATGTGATCTAAAAATTTAGGATGTTCCCATAATCTGTGAAATAATTTCTTCCGCAAAGAAAATAATAATAATCTTGCTGCAACATATTGATAATTAGGATTGTCTAAGCTTATTAAATCATTTGCTGACTTAATTAAAATCTGTTGTATATCCTCTGTATCAATACCATCAAAGAATTGTATACCACTATTCATCTCAACATGAGAAGCACTAACACCTGTTATACCCTCGGTTGCAAACCCAACCATTGAGTGTATCTTTTCTATATTTAAGGACTCTTTGCCTCTTCCGTTACGCTTAGTTACTGATAGATTATCTTTAGAGACCATTTAAATCCTTTTCCAGTTGTTAATATGTTGATGAGCTTCAAGACCGCAATATGTACTTCTATATATAAGACTTTGTATCTGTGCTGATGTTTTTCCTGCTATTATCATGTCATTAATATCTTTATGTTTCAATGATTCTGGCCATACTGCGACATTAAATTTTTTATCAACAGCTTTTTCCATACGATTTACAATTTCTTTGTTACGAGGTTCATTATCAAAGACCATAGTACATTGTTCATGTTGTATATTTACAACAGCGTCTGCACCTGCAAGAGCAAGAGCATTATCTAAAAACAAACTATCAATAGGACCTTCAGTAATCATCACAGGTTTATTTAAATCAATTCTGTCAAGACCATATATCTTTTGTTTTGTTTCATCAAACTTAATTGTAATGTATTTAGGTTGTTCTTTACCAAATGCACGACCTTGAAAAGCAAAAAAGTTACCTGCTCTATCATAGAAAGGTATTACAACTCTAGGATGATCGTGTTTTAGATCAGGAAACTTGTTAGGTATAATACTATTAGTCCATTCATAAAAATTAGGACAAAGAAAAAACTTATCCCAATGTCCTTTGGGTATTAATCTTTTGTAAACAAATTGTTTTGCTGGGTGTGTCTGTACTAGTTCATCAAATCTTTGTAGTTCATCTAGCGCTTTATCATATCTGTTTCTATTTTTCAATTCTTTAGATGGTGTAAAATCAAATTCAGGTTTTTCTTCATTTGTTTTACCTTGTTTAAATCTTTCAAAGATATACTCTTTGTGCATATTCGGATCAAGAAACTTAATAAGATTACCAAGTGTCTGACCAACACCACAGTTGTGGCATTTAAAAAACATATCATTCTTTTTACGATAAACAAAACCTCTTGCTTTTGAAGCTGATTTTTGAGAATCGCCACAATGAGGACACCTAAAATTAAATAGGTTATCAGATTTTCTTTTGAATTTCGGAAGTCTTGTTGAAAGTAAATTAAGAAATTTTATATCTATATATGATGACATTTGTACACATTATAACATCATCAAGTGAAAAAGTCAAGCACCTAAAATAGTTTCATAAGCATACTGTCAGGATTGGACATCATAAGTCCTAGTATAATAGAGCCACCAATAATTAACCATCTCCACTTTTCTAAAACACCAACTCTTTCGGATAGTTGAGTTCTAACTGCTCTAATCTCATTGAGCATTTTGTTTTCAGATTGTATTTGATGTTCTCTTAATTCTCTACTATTGGTAGTTATTCTGGAGTGTAGTTCTTTGAGATCATTATCCCATTCTTTTCTTCGGGATTCTAAAGTGATAAAAATATCATCATCTGTTTGTTCCGCTCTTGTTAGTTTTTGTTCTTGTTGAGCAATCATACCTTTTAATGATATAGTAATTTCAGTAAGTTTATCTACAGCGACTTCTAGTCTTTGATGAATAAGCTCACCAGTCTTAGCGTCTTTCTTTAGTAATGCAATATCTGTTTTAAGTTTTTCTAAATCTGACATATGAACCCTTTATTCTTTTTCATTCACTTTAGGCTCATAATACTCTTTATATTGATCTAATAGATCGTTTGTAATCTTTAACTGATTTCTTATTCTTGCAAAGTTTTTTGCTAATAGTTCAAAGTCTTTATCTGTTAGTCCCCATAGAACAGGATCAATACCCTTTTCTTCTAGTTTCTTAAATACCTCTTCAGCATTTTCACTAGTAATAATAATCCATTGTAGTTCTTCTAATTGTAACGGTGTAGGTTTCTCTAATTTAAGTTCGGCTCTAGGCACCTCTTCTTTAAAGATACTTAACTTTTTTACACCTGAACAACTAGTAAGGAATATAGTTAGGATTAGCAATACTAGGACACTCGGTATTGATTTCAGATTTCTTTGTAGCATTTTTCTCCGCTTCGGTTAATTCAGCACCACTTGCTATTTCAATACATCTATTTGCTGCTTTAGAAGCATTGTTTGTTATTCTCTCAATAGATTCTGTTTTAGCAATTGCAAGTTTGCCTACATCTCTATTTTTTTTGTTAAATCTTTTATCTAAATCTTCAAGGTCTTTTTTGAGAACATTTACTAACTCATTCATCTTTTTATTAGCGTTTAGTATTTGTTCAAAGTCCTTTTGTTGATTCTCTATAAGTTCTTTTTGGTCTGAAACAGCAGTTTCTAGTTTTTCTTGATTAATTTTTAAGACAGCATTATCAGCTCGTAATTTCTGAACATAAGCAAAACCACCAGCAACACCTGCCAGTAGTAGTAATGTTATTATAATTTTTATCTTAAACATATTTTCTATAAACTGCTGTTCATAATGTCTTCCGCAAACATTATTTTATTTTAGCATTTACCTTTCGGTGTTTGTTCCAAGCCATGAAACCACCTACTCTTAAAGACCAATATGCTAAATAGTTCATAAAGTAAAAACCATTTATTTCTATATTAATATCTCTAAAAATTTGATCTGATTTTTTCTGATCTAATAATAGTACAGCGTCTTTTTTACCTTTAGGTTTTAAAGCCGAATACTTATATGCGTAATCATGGACTAATCCTCCGATTAGTAACACACCTACTGGTGATAAAAATGTATGCAAGAATTTTGGTATACTTGCACCATCAAATATAAATCCAGCAGGAATAACATACTTACTTCCGTTTAATTCATATTCAAAATCTTTTGCGATTTCCCAATGTCTAACACCGAGTAACCACATTAAAATCATTTTGAAGAAACCTTTTCCTTTTGTTTTAATCGGGATTGGTTTCATTAACGGAAAATCTGTATATTTAAAATTAACTCTATTATGACCATCTTTCTTATCAAAGAGGTTGATAATAAAGCCTATGATAATTAGTGCAATTAGTATAGACCATTGCCAGAATTTCATAGCTAAAGCTATTAATATTTCCATATCAGTTTATTCCTTATCTTTTAAATTATTGACTTTTCCACATTGAGTATAATCCCCATGCGATTGCTGCCCAAGCAAGCAAGTTCACAAAAGGACCGCCGAGAACAATAATCAAACCAAGTCCTACTAGACCTGCACCTGACCATGTTGATATCTCTTTACTTCTATTTTTAATCCAACTTAACATTGATTTCTCCTCTATTGATTGTTCATCATCTCCCCATCCTGCCATCTCTGGGTGATAATTTATTTCTTCTTTTTCAGTTCTTTCATCCATTTTTCTCTCACTTTCACATTCTCTTTTTTTCTTAACGGACTTAAACTTGCTATAGGTTTTAAATAACTTGTTGCAGGAACTTGAAGTCCCATAGCATATTCTTTTACGAAATTTTTAAATGATTTTGACATTTGATATTAAGAGCCACGAACCTTTTTTGCTAAATCTTTATCCGCTTTACCCCATGTACCAGGACTTTTAGTTACAAAAGAATTAACTCTTGCGAATGCCCATTGTTGTTGAGTAGCGCCAGGTCTATGACCGCCTTTCCATGCAGCCATACCTCTATCATATACTTTCTTTAGTATAGAATAAGGCATACCTGTTTTCTTTGCTTTATTTTGTAGACCTTTAATTGCTTCATCTAAATCTGCTTCTTTCATCGCCATAGCTTTTAGATGTTTTACTTTTTCTTTGATCTCATCTTTAGGATATTCTAGATCAGGAATCTGTCTATCAATAGTTTCTTTGATTTTAAATCTTCTTAATAATTTATCTTTCATTTCTTTTCTCTTTCTTACTATGACAGTTGATGAATCATCGCCTGTGCCTGCAACTGCTGTACCTGTAGCATTTGCTGGGGCATCTTCACCATACATCTTATCAAATTTTTTTGTAAATTTAGATTTTTTAGTCTTAGCACCTTTATCTCCAGGTGCTGGTTTATAGTCTTTTTCGCCATCTGATTTTTTATAATCTTGTTTTGAAAAGTGTGCTGCTCTCTTATCTTTTTCTTTTTTAGATAATGTTTTATAATATTTTTTAGGTTGAGTACCTTTTTTAGATTTAACATCTGGGTCTTGAGCAACTCTTTTTTCTTCATTAACTGACATATAAATCCTCTGTTGTTAAATAAACATCTTTACACTTGAATACATCATACCCTAGTATAGTGTCTGTAACCGTCTTAAAATCAATCTGTTCATCTATATTTATGACTATATCACCCTCTAGGTTATATATATCACGATTGACTTTGTATGTTCCTTCAGATAATTCTTTACCGTAATCTTCATCTATATCAAATTTAAACCCTTGTTCTTTCAAGTGTTTGTAAATCACTCTTTCTATTTCTGGATTATCTCCATATTCTTCTTTGAAAAAAGCAATTGCGGCTGCAGCTGCTGAACCTATTGGACCTCTAATACCTACTTTTGCTAATAGTTTTTTTAGATTGAAAACAAAACGAATGAGTAATGTATATGCTTTTCTTTGTTTTTGATTAGTGATTTTTCTTGACTTAATTAAAACTTTACCCTTTTCATCAATAATACCAAGCTTATATGCGTCAGTTTTATTGAAAGGTGTAACTAATAATTTTACTAGTCTATACGCTATCAAAGCGTCAATTACTCTACTCATTAAATTTGTCCTAATTTTCCCATAACTTGATGATTGATTGGCACCTCTACTAGATCATTCTCTGGCATATAGTGTAAGAATATCAAAAATGTTTTTAATATTGACCAATGATTTTTTTCTATCTTAAAAAATAGTAATGTTGTTGCAGCCTCAACTCCAAAAACATTTGCTAAAATGATTATATGATTTATAATCAAACGCATTTTTAAGTCTTTAGATGTATCGTATTTTCTAAATAATCTTTTCAGATATTTAAATCTTTTCATATCATCTAAAAATTCTTTTTCATCAACACAAGAGGGGTTACTATAATGTTTGATAGCAAACATATTAATATTCTCTGGTGTTAATGTTGAAAAATCAACCATTATATATCACCAATCAGTTATCGTATTATATTAAATTCGCAAAAACCTTGTAAGTATTGTTTTCTTGTTTTTCCCATTTAAATTCAAGTTTTAGTCCACCTTCTTTTCTATGAGAAATACCATCACCATTTTCAATATCACCATCACCAGATGTTGTATTTTCAGGTGTTTTACCATATCTACCACCAAATTGTGTTAGTTCAACAACAGTTTTACCACCGTTGCCTTCAATTTTAGGTAATGCAAATTGTAGTCCTACAGTTCCCAGTTTCATCGCCATTTGATGTATTGCAGCACCAGGTTGTAAGTATTCTTGCTCTGCTAATGCACCAACAAAACCATTTAGTTTTTGTAAGGCAACAGGATCTTGAATATTAAAACTTGCGTGAGTTTCATCCTCTGTTGAAACTTGTATTGC